>Ga0187780_10000002_pt1 | contig 282137 bp, 277 predicted proteins | sample 1015_Q2_SP10_20__FD_132429 | JGI IMG/M metagenome (GOLD analysis project Ga0187780, IMG submission 132429) | Tropical peat soil microbial communities from peatlands in Department of Meta, Colombia - 1015_Q2_SP10_20_MG | ecosystem: Environmental > Terrestrial > Soil > Wetlands > Peat | place...
GACTTCGGCTTCACGCAATTTGGCGAGGATCTGTTCGACGGTGTGACGGAAACGTGGCATATGGCCCTCCTTTTGGCCCGACCCTAACATACAGGGTGGACCGGATTAAGGGGGCTAGGTCAGGTGACTGGGTGGCTGTGATTTGAGGAGGGGTTACGGCAATTCCCGATTGTCTCATCCATGACGCGCAGCGACTCGTTCAGAAGGTCTGCTGCACAATTCAATGTCACATGCATCTGGTGCAGAGCTTCGACCCACCGCCCTTCTCGATGAAGATCCTGGAATCGCCGGTGCTGCTCCTCCATGACCGCTTGCTTAGCATCCATCATCAGATAATCGATCGGTTTCACCAGTCCCTCGTGTAGGCGCACACCGTAACAGAGTTACGTATCCCTGCACAACCATACAAATGAGTGGTTCGTGTTGTTATTCAAATACCACGCGTAAGACGTTGACATCGTTGAGTGTTCTAGGAGTGGCAGCACTGCTGGGATAGGCCTGCAATTGACCATGAGTTGACAGGAAATCTGAGGGTCTTCTTATAGACCTCGTGCTTCCATATATGTCGCTTGACGGCTTATATCGGACAGTTTATCTTGCGCACTAATTTCTTGGAGGAGGAATTCATGCGCGTTGGAATTCTCGGGTTATTAATCATAGCTTGGAGCCTTCTGTCAGCTTGTTCTTCAACGGAATGGGTGCATCCCAATAAGCCGAGTTCAGAATTCATCACTGACTACAACCGATGCGAAAGCATCGTGTTGAAAGATCCCAAACTTCAGCAGGGGAACAAACTGATGTTAGCGAATGCCACTGAACGTTGCCTACAGAAAGAAGGTTGGAGACTAATCGAACAACCGTAACGGACTGTCCTCGCTTTCTCCTTATAGGTATGGGAAACCTCCCCTGTTATCATCCCGTGCTCCTATTTCCGTCTCAATTCATCATTCAAGTCGCGAGTGAGACATTGCGCTGAATTGTGCCGCGTGATGTTTCTGAGAAGTACCCTCGCTCTCTGCACCTTCTCTTCGGCAGTCAAGTGCCCCCCTCCAGTGCTGAGGCCGACTGGGCTCACGGATCGTGACATTCTGCAAGATACGCGGTTCCGGCCCATGAAACCGGGCCCACACTAATTGTTAACAATCCTGTAACACGCCGGCAATTCTCTCGTGATCACGCGTGGCTACACCTATTCCAGCTGCACACACATTGGCAGAAGGGGGTATGGAAATGGTGAGATTGGGGCAAGTGATGCCGAGCAGCGGTGTTATCGTGGTTCTGTTGTTAGCCCTAGGGGTAGACAGTTCGTTTGCCGGCGAGCTCAGGAAGAGTCAAGATCCATCGCAATCTTCGGCGGTGCTTGCGCAGGCAGCAACATCGGCTCCGGTTGAAGGACAAAACCCCTTACCGGCGCAAGAACTACCGCCAGGAGGAGCCGCAGTCGAAGATATCCTCCTTCAAAAAGGCCTGATCACGATGGATGAATGGATTCGGATCAAAGCAGAGCAAGAATATCGATCAGCCGACCAGGCCCGGCGTCTGGATGCAATAGAAGACTGGAAGGAGAGAACTGAATTACTTCCCATTCTGAGAGACAAAGTGAATTTTGGGCTCAATGCACTTCAGTTTGTCTACGGTCACAGTAATGCGCAAGTTCCGGAAGGGCAAAGTCAAGACAGTTTTTTTGTTCGCCGGGCAGAGCTTATCTTTTGGGGAAAGATCAGTGATACCCTTCCACGGTGGCATACACTTTTTGAGTTTCAGAGCACAAGCCTGTCAAAGAATACCCCAACAGGATCCAACACCAGCGCAGCAGGGAATCCGACATCTGCGACGTATTTCCGAGAGGCCTATATCGACTTTCGTCCGATTCAGTCTTGGGCCCCGAACCTGAATTTCTTTCGTCTCGGCATCTTCCGGATGCCGTGGGGTATCTTTACCGAAACCTCCGGCGGGTTGCGCGATGTGATCAGCTCGCCCTATCTCTCATCGGTTGGATGCAATACACCGCCTTGTCCCACACAAAATAAGAACGGAACAGGCGGCCAAGTCGACTTCCTGCAGGAGCGTGATTATTTCGTGGATGTGCGAGGGAAAATCGCCAACCGCCTGGAATACGTCGCGGGTATCATGAACAATAACAACTTTCAAGCTAATGGGCAGGTCAACACTACGACCGGTATCGGTGGTGCCAATGGGCCCAAGGCCTTCTACAGCCGGGTTCGGCTCTTCGGGTCGGATGTGTCATTTGTCAGTTTCACGACTCTCCAAGGAGAATCCAATAACGCAGGCACTAACATCAACGGACGGGGTAAGGGCGAATTCGATCGGTACGGCGTAGACTTTCGTTATACCTCGAAGTTTTTTCCTGGTTTTATGACACAAGGCGAATATTGGCAAGGCCATGATGGCGCTAATGCTACCGTGGTAGGGGTGCCAGCCAACGGCTCTTGCCTGAACCAGGCTCAGTGTGGCGGGTCCGGTGCACCCGGGGTGCAACGGCGAACCTGGTATGTTTTGGCGAAATATTTGATTACCGATGGCGTATTTGAGAACTTCGAGCCGACCTTCATGTACGAACAATTCGACCCAAACACCGCCATGGGGAACGATTTGTATACGAGATCGATCGTCGGCTTTTCCTATTATTTCGAAAATTTCCCACCAAAGCTTCAGTCGAAAATCCAACTCAATTATGAGTTTCGGCATCACTCAGGACTCGGCACAGGGCCTAATACTCCGGCCTATAGCTCTGCGACGGACCCGTTCGCTCAGAACGCTGTGTTCTTTGAGTTCCAAATCCGATACATGTAACTCATCACGTCGATGGCAAGAGCAGTCATTGGGACTGACCCTTGAAATAGAGCTATGTAAGGAGTAAGGAGGATGCGATGAGATTTCTACGAGGAGCGATCGTGATTTTTTGCTGTCTGGTCTTCGATGCTTGCGCGCTATATCAAGTATTTCCTCCCGAGGTTACCAAAGACGTGGATCACAGCTTCGATTTCAGCGCTTGGAGGCTAACACCGAACGCCAAGACTGACAACAAAATCCAGTTGGGTGGCCGCATCATTCAAGCGGATACAAAGGAGGGTACGGTTTCTATTGTTGCCGCCCAATTGCCGATCGTCGAGCATCCGGCTTATGGTCCCAAAGACACAGGTAAGCGCAGTGGAGAGTTCACCATTACCTATCAGGGCCAAATTGAGTCGAAGCTTCTCCAAACAGGAAACCGACTTATTGTTGTGGGAACGACACGTACCGCGAAAGTCGTCATCGTAGATGATATCCCGCGGAGTTTTCCTACCGTGAAGGCGCAATGCCTCCATATCTGGAACACAGGAAGTCGAGAAATTGCCGACTTCCCTTCCTACGGTGCGGGATATGAAACACTCGAGGAACAGACCTTCTGTGCAAGTCATCCATAGCGGAGATCCATGACGGAGTTTCGAATAGGTGCCAGACCGAGGTGGCTCTTCATGACTCTCACGATCGCCACTCTTGTGGGAGGAGGCTGCGGACATGAAGCGTCTCTTCGGCATGAAACCTCGACTGGAGGTCTGGTCACATATTCTGTCCAAAACGATGGTGACGTGCTTTCTTCTGCTGGACGCCGCGATGCGCTTCGCCTTATGAATGACAAGTGCCCACACGGATCACGGGTCATCAAAGAGGGGGAGGTTCCGAAAGTCAGCCAAGCGGCTGATCGGGCTTGGCGCGGGCAAATGGGAACCGACCGTCTTTGGGGTATTCAATTCACATGTGAATAGGATAGCTCCAGAGAAGGAGGGCTATGTCACGTACGTATCTCGATCTGTTGATCGGCATCATGGTGCTAGGACTATCAGCCTGCGGCGTGCTGAGCACCGAGCAGGTGGTGTACGATCAGCAGGGATTTCAGGTTGGGATTGAGCTGGATCCCACGATCAAACGTTCCAGAGAGCCGGTGCAGAATAACCATCCTGCCAAGTTTTCTCCCACGGAGCTGCAAGCAATCCTGGGGATGATTGAGGTCAGTGGCTGGAGTGGCACTCTTATGGGACTACTTGCTCCTCCGAGACCTGTTCCTTTGTTCAAGGACGAAGAATTGCGTGAGGTCGCCCCACATCTCGCGACCGCATTTCGAGGAGCTGGACCTACAGAGCGAATCTTCTTTTCGCTTGTGAATCGACAGGCTCCCTATCGAGACGAGCGGACAGCGGGCGCGCTGTTTCTACGCGGGCCCTACCTGCATGTCGTGGTGAGAGACCATATGTCTGTTATAGCCACTGACACGGGAGGCAGCGACCAAAAGGATATCAGGGACACCAAAAGCATGAAGCTCTGGGTAGTCCACCCGGCAAACGCGGCGATGGTTCCTGACGCGGAAGAACCTCGATGGGACCCGTTTGAGTCGGTTCATATCTCGGTCAAGCCACGGGAGGTTCTTGCTCTCCGAGAGGCTCGTCTGTCGTCCACTGCAAGCCGACCAGCTGCAGCACCGCTAATCAAGGTTACACCACAGCTCGACACAAAAGACGGTCAAATGTCGAGCCCGGCTAGTCTGTCTCCTGAAGACCTCCAGCTCCAGATCAAAGAACTCACGAGTTCCAATCTTGATCTACGCAAGAAAATCGAGGAGCAGACGAGACAAATGAAGGATCTGGCCGATGAAATGGAACGCTTGCGTCAGGAGTTGGAGAAAGCCAAATCCAAACGACCAAGTCCACGATCGGCCCCTTCACAATAACCGGCTAGACCTCTGTTAGGCCTGGTCAGTGGTTATTGGGAGATAGTCTGAGCGGGCATGGAACGCATGCTGAGTGTGACCAGGCTCTTTTTCACCTGATTCACCGGCAGTGGGAAAAACCCGGCCTTCGTCACGGCCTCTTGTCCCTCTTGACTCATGATAAACGAGAGAAATTCTTTCGCTGCGGGAGGCAGAGGGGACTCAGGAGCCTTGTCGAAATAAAGATACAGCACACGCCGGAGGGGATAGGTCTGGTCTTTCATTGTGGAGGACGTGGGAGCGATGAAAGGCATTCCCTCGCTCTCCGCAAGTGGAACCACACGGACCATGGATGATTGCAATCCGAGGCCACTATATCCAATGCTCATCTGATTCCGACCTATCTCCAAAATAACCGAGGCGGCTCCTGGGGTCTCATGGACTCCTGGTGTGAAATCACCTCCAGCCAGACAGTGTTCTAGGAAGAATGCTCGTGTTGCGGATTTCAGATCCCTGCCATAGAGCTGGATCGGGGCGCGTTCCCACCTTCCAGATAACCCCAGCTGTCCCCACTGTTTGATCTCCATCTTGTAACCTCTGTTGCGGGTGGTTGAATAGATGGCATCGACCTGGTCCAACGTCAGACCGGTGAGAGGGTTATCCTTGTGGACGTATAGGGCGACCGCGTCGACGGCGACAGGCACGGCCACCGGTTCGTGCCCATGCTGAGTGACGAATTCTTTGATCTCTGCATCAAAGAGCTCCCGCGACGTGGCGATGAAGGGGAAGTGGGTAGAGCGTTCTTCTTTGAGTGTAATCATCCCGGCTTTGATTGGAAGCGGCTGTAGGAATTCCTCGATCGCCTTACTTGAACCGCCACCCTTCACACTGACGTTCACCTTTGGCTGCCGTCGTTGAAATTCCATTCCGAGACGTGTCAGGAGAGGATACATGGTCTCCGATCCTTGAATTCGGAGACCACCGGCCACTTGCTCTTGGGGAGCGTAATGTGCGAGATCGGCGTCTACTGCCACACTGGCGAAGGGGCCGCCTTGTTCTGCGCCCGATTGGTGGGCCCCTAGTGTCACGATCAGCACGACGAGCAGCAAACGACTACTTGTCGTCACTGTTCCCAAAGGCCGCCATCTGACGAACGATTTCAAGCGCATTACCATTCGTATCTCCCTCCCTGTATGGTAGACGTTTGTGACATACAGCCGGTAGGGTATCTTTATCGGATTGCGTATGAGTAACCGCAGTGTTACGGGTGTGTTAAATCTTCGTGATGGAGGAGTTACGCCGGCAGGACAGAGTTTATAACATGCGAAAGTACATCACCGTTCCGGAGCCATCACTTGTGTTGCGCTGGATCACCACAGTTCCGGTTTTGGTGACGTCGTTGATGGTCAAAATCATGTGAGCCGAGAACATGTCGCTCCGTACATCATAGATATTCTGTAATCGCAGTTGCTGCCCGATCGGTGCAAAACTACTTACCCGATCGAGATCTTGGATGGTCTTGAACGGACGTCCCTGCACAACCTCTCCGGCCACCGTTTGTGTAATTTGTGGATCGAGGGCCTGGATCACAATCGGATCGGCTGTGTTCAGATTCACTTTGCTGTTACCGTCCGGCGGATAGACGGTCACGAATTTAGACAGCCGGTTGACAATCTCCGGTGTCATTCCCTTTATCAGGCGAAGTTCCAGTAATGTTTGGAGAGGTGCATTGGCCGCGCGATAAGCGGGGTGTAGTGACTGATAGTAGAGAGTTTCGGCACCAGCCGGTTGGGGGATTTCATCCGAATCAACCCAATCAACGATAGCGTCAACAAGATCGGGGTTCACTTGTAATAATTCAAACAGCCGTTTTGTACGAAGAACAATTGCCTTTCTGGCGTTAGGATCCCCGCCGGCAGCCAGATCGTTGAGGTTCAGCTTGCCCCGTTCATCCTCGATTTGAGCGTTCAGGAGGCCGTCACCGATCGCATAATTTTTGATGGGCAGGGCCCAGAGGTCTGTCGAGGCATCAAACTGCTGACCCACTTGCGTATCGAGCAAGAAATCCTGTTGGAGTACGGCACGTGCCGCTTGCACCGCCGCCCGCCCCAATACCCATGATTTAAAATTATCACGAAACGCGGCTGCGTCACGATATTCTCGACGTGCCTCACCATCAAACTCGAGAATGATGGCAACCAACAGCGCGAGTACCAAAAGGGCAAGGAGCAGGGCAACGCCCTGTTCGTTACGCTTTCGCATAGGTCACGATTCGCAATGTGGCATCAAGATTCGTTGGATTGTCGAACTTAGGTTTGAGCTGCAGGTGGCGTACTTGAACTTCGTAAGGCGCTTGCTCGATGGCAACTAATAGGGCAAGGAGTTGCGGCAACTGTACACCGTCGAGACGTAGATCGACGGCAGTTTCCTGATATCCTTGGACCACCGTCGGGTTTTGCGGTTGCATGCCCACAATGCGGTCACGAATCTGTGCAGTGGTCGTTGCCTCCTCCATAAAAGCGAGGAGCGAGAATTGCGCATCGGCCGGGGGCATCCGCTGTTCCAGCTTCGCTAGTGTGGCCTGCTTTCCCGCATAGGTTTGGGCTACGATAGCCAACTCTTGGATGTCTTTCTGCTTGCGATTCAACTGCCGATCCAATTTGTCGAGTTTTGACAGGAGAGGGTCCACGATTACGAGGAAAATGAAGCTTGCTGCCACAATTGCTCCTCCAATAAGAAGGAGCACCCGTTCCCGACCAGTATATTGTTGCCACCGTTCTGTAAGCGTGCGGATCATGGCTTTTTGACCGAATAGTTCAAGCGAAAGACGACTTGATTTGGCACCGTACCCACTCTTGTATCGGTGACGGTGACATCCTGAACATGGGTTGTCGACGTAAACGCTTGCTTCAGCTTCTCGACTGCATCGAAAGAGACGGTTTCTCCCTCCAGATGGACCATTAATCCGTCGATAGTCAGTTCACGAATTTTGAGTAGTATTTCCGAAGGAACCTGCTTCCCCAGATCAGCAAGCATCGCAAGGGTTGACACCTTGGATCCATCGATCACCGATAAGCTCTTCTCGACCTGTGAGAGACGATAACGTGCCTGGTCAAGTTCTTCCCCAGGAGCCGCTCCGGCCCCAAAAGTCTGTTCATATTGTACCTGTAAGGACTGTTTCAGTTTTGTGAAGGCCGAGTCTTTCAATACGAAACGCGTAGAGAGGTCAAACAAAGCCAAGATCCCAATCACGAGGGCGCCCCACATCGCCAATTGGCGGTCTTGCTTCGCTGTACTGGATGGTTCTTGGCCGAAGGCGCTCGCTTCCTTGAGATCAACGGCCAATTCTGAATCCGTAGATCGACCTTTCCAACGAGGGCGAACGATTTTCGGGTGAATGGCCAATCCAAACGCGATCGAAAACGCTCGTGGACAGCTTGCGCCGAAGCCTTGGCGCGGTCCGACCGGGACCAATCCCAAGTTGTGCGCGACGTGGCCACCCAGCTCTCGTAGCTTTGATCCGCCTCCCGAAACCCAGCAATGCGTGATTCCTTGTCGGCCGGTCCCATCATAAGGATGGAGGGTCACTCGCAATTCCTTTAACAACGGTTCAAGCCAGGCATCGACTTCTTGCACTGCCATGGCGCGCTTGCGTCGTTCGGCCTCAGCAAAAGAGCAGGCATATCGCACCGCTAGAGCATGGGTGAGATGATTTCCACCCCAGAGGACGGTGCGCAGAACGACTGGACGACCTTCACGAATCAGACATAGGGTGGTCTTAGAGGCCCCTACGTCGATGATAGCCAGATCGCCGGGTACAGGCGCTCCCTCGCTTTTTAGGAACTGCGCGACGGAGAAGAGCGCCATCCCGTCGACGTTGATCGCCGCAGGATTGAGCTCGGCTGCTGCCAGAAAGCGAAGGTGCTCCGAAATCTTTTCACGCGGTGCTGCTGTCACGAGCACATCCGATCCCTTTACTTTCGTCCCTCCGTCGACGGATTCACGGGGAGGCAGGACCATGCTGCCCATGGCCACTTCTTCGAGCGGGAGCGGAATTAAATTCTCCACCTCGAATGGCACGACCTGGGCGAGCTTGCTGGGTTCGCGGAAGGGAAACGACAAAGTCCGAATAAAGAAGTCCTGGCAGGGGAGAGCGGTGACAATGTCTCCGCTGTTGTACAAGCCATGTTGCCAGAGGAAATTCCGGAGCATCGTTGCACGACGAGCCGGGTCGATTTCGCTCGGTCGTCCAAACGGGAGCGGATGGTGGAAATACTCAACAGATTCGCGTCCGGTCAGGCGACGACGAAACCGCACGGCCTTGAACGCCGTTTGTCCGATGTCAAGCCCGACACATTCGGCAATCACACCGTACTCCTCGTCGCAAAACAGCCAGCACCAAGCCTCAGGCTGAGTACTATATAAGACCCTAGAAGGGCCTTAAAATGCAACTTGGGGGGCGTTGGCGGGCCCCGATAACTTAAAGGTCACTGGAACCCCTGCTTGAAAAGGGGGTAAGCCCAGACTTCCGAGTTTTTGACTGAGACTGGCTCCTGGTGTCACCGAAACGTTCAGTGCTAAAGGGATTTTCCCGATAGGGCGTTGCAATGTCACCTGTCCCTGTATGGTAAATGATCCATCAGGCCCTTCGGCCTTGAACTCAGTTACATCACAAACAGATTGATGACAGGTTACCACTGCCGTCACACGGGTAAAGGATAAAGCTGGCGATGTTCCTTTTCCAAGAGAAAAGGGTTCCAGCGTTAAATCTCTGACTTCAGCCTTCCAGGTTCCATCCCCCCGGAGGCCCTCCATACCTGAGGTCGTGTTGTCCCACCGCTGGAGTCCTTCACCCTGAAGAAGCCCTCGGCTGACATAAGGTTTCAGCAATGAAGACAGTTCGATTTGTTGCCACTTGGCCCTTATCTCTATTGGGCCTTGCAATGACCATGACGCGGCCTTGACCATCCCTTGAATACGACCTTGTTCCGCTTGAACTGATTTCGGGAACTGAACGAGAAGATCCATCGCTACGGTCCCCGTGATTGCGCGAAATACTCCTATCTTGGCTTGAAGTGAATCGATCTTGATTGGTTCGCCTGTAGAACCATCAAGAACAACATCCCGCCATTCAATGGCGAGCGGTAGTCCTGCCGACCACTCGCCGGCACGCACGTCCATCCCGCTAGCCCTGGTTACTTCCGCTAAAATCCTGGCCTGTAGCAGCCCATAGGGGAACGTGCTCATGACAAACACAACAAAGAGCGCAACCGCTCCGCTGCACCAGGCTAATGGTTCGCGAACTCGTTCGGGCACCTGAATAGGAATGGTCACGAGGACGCTCCGATAGTAACCCAGTGGCGAAAGGTCTGCGGCTCAACGTTATCCTGTTGGAGCGTGAGCTCGATCAACAAGGCGCCAGGAGGTTTGGATCGTGCTCGGCCATCCCATTCGTCTACCCATAGTTTATTTTGAGCATCGTAATAACGCACATTAAAACCTTTGACCTTTTCCAATAACTCCAGTTGCCCCAACGATTCGTCCGTCAGACCATACAAATTCCGGCGGACCAATCGAAGCAATTTGTCCCGTTCTCTGGTATAGACGATACGGACAATTTCTGTGTCATGCTCCGACTCGGCTCCTCGAAACTGTCCCATTGTCAGAAATACGATTGTATCGGCCGGTTGATTGTCTTGCTGCGCATTGACACCCATCCATGGCGTCACCTGCGAACTGACTCCCATCGAGAGTTCGTCTGCCATGAGGCGCATGGTCGTTCTTACGATCTGTCCATTGGCAGCGCTGCCTCGTGCAACATCAATCGCGTTCAGCGTCGTTGCCAGCGAACCGAATACCAGGGCGGCGATAGTGGCAACAAGCGCTACCGCGAGTAGGATCTCAATGAGGGTAAAGCCGTGCTCTGAGTTATGACGTTGGGGCTGTAAGGACATAGGTGCTCACCTCAATCGATTCATCTGTATTTCCTCTTGGCCAAAGCACTTGAATTTTTACTTCTCGGACCAGAGTGAGAGGAGTTGGGATCACGGTGCGCTTCCAGCGATAGTTCGGTGCCCGGTTGGTTGTATCTCCAAGCGACTGAAATCCCAACGGAGGACCTTGAAAGTCGCCGCTGGTTTCACCAAGAGTGAACGCTTTAGTCAGTTCTGTCTCAAGCAGCTTTTCTTGGGCGAGAAGCGTAGCGGTCGTCAGTTCATCCGCCCTGGCATACAGATCCAGATCCCAGTTTCGAAGGCCCAAGAGAATAGGCAACGCCAATGCAAGTATGCCAAGAGCAAGCAAGACCTCCAGGAGGGTAAATCCATCTGACTGCGTTGTTCGATTGTTTCGACCTGGAACAAGAATCCTGTGCTTAGTGAGCATAAGAGACTTCGCTAGGGCCGAAGGCCTGCAGGGACCGGGGCACCACCGAGAGGAAGGGGCTGGAGATAAGGTTTAACACGATCAGGAATCGGAGGTGGTTTCAATGGCTCAATGCGTTGGTCACTGACTCGGATCGAACCTGTAACCGGCTCTACGGCAATAGCCAGTATGTTTGCGGCTCCATCGGCCAGGTGAATCGTGACCGGATCAATCCGCCCGCTTGGGTAGAGCCATAGATCGGCACGGCCGTTTGTTTTCGTTCCTTGGGCCGCGGTGAACTCCGTTATGCGAACCGACTCAGGTAGCGGAATCGGGGTCGACCAGGCGGCATCAAGCGGGACTTTCTCTTCTTTTCCTTCCAGCACCATGGGCCAATAGGTGCCGTGGTCCATGTCTATGTAAAGATGAACAGGCTTTTGCGCCAACGTGGCCATGCCTTGGAGTGCTCGAATCGTCCCGACAAGACGACGGCCGACGGTGCTGAGGTTGTCTCCAAACGTGATTCGGGGAATGACGAGGCCGAGGAGAGCGACCATCAGGAAGAGCACGAAGATCATTTCGAGGAGCGTAAAGCCTGTTACATCACACACTGCTGTCTGCCACTGATCTTTCGCCCTTCGGTCCATGAATTATTCTTTGTCCAGATTCCAGTTGGTAATGTCTGCATTAATCCCTTCTCCTCCCACTTCACCGTCCGTTCCGAGACAGGTAATCTCATAGTCACCTTTTGGACTCGGACTGAGATACTTGTACGGATTGCCCCAAGGATCTTCAGGAAGTTTCTGAATGTACCCCCCGAGTTTCCACTTCTTTGGCACGACGCCAACCGCGGGTTTCTCCACCAACGCTTTTAATCCTTGTTCAGTTGATGGGTACACGCCGTTGTCGAGCTTATACAATTGAAGTGCCCCCTCGATATTTCGAATTTGCACTTTCGCAGCCGTCCGTTTTGCATCATCGGTGCGACCCATGATACGAGGGACAACCAACGCCGCAAGAATAGCTAAGATCGCCACAACCACCATGATCTCGATAAAGGTAAAGCCTCGTTGAGATCGGATCGTCTCCCGGATTCTTCTGACGGTGTTCGTTCCCTGTCGCACGTGAAATCTCCTTTGGTATCGGCGGCTCATCGTACCATTTGCCCCATTTCAAAAATCGGCAGCAGAATGGCCACTACAATGAAAAAGACGAGCACGCCCATGACGAGAATCATAATCGGCTCCAACAGCGACGTGAACCGGGCGATCACCCGATCGACTTCTGCATCGTAAATCTGTCCGATGCGACGGAGCATTTCTTCGATCTCACCACTTCGTTCTCCGACGGCGATCATATGCGTCGCCAACGCAGGGAATTCCCCGCTACGTTTCAATGGGTCAGCGATGGTTTCTCCTTCCTTGATGTTTTTTCTAGCATCCTCGACGGTCTGCTCGAGAACCCGGTTATTCATGACCCGCTTCGAGACATCCAAGGCCTCGAGTAGTTGCACCCCACTACCCAACATGGTGGCGAGCGTACTGGCAAGGCGGGATATCGACACCATTCGCGCGACTTCACCGGTGAGAGGGAGTCTGAGAAGTAACCGATCGGCCGCGGTGCGACCTGCGTCGGTTTTTATGGCGCGCTGTAGCGCCCAGCCTGCCACAGCCAGCGCGCCAAGCATGATCATCCAATAATCCGCGCAAAACCGACTGATGCTCATCAAAATTACAGTGGGCCAAGGTAGAGCTTGCTTCAGGTTAGTAAAAACAGCGGTAATCTTTGGCACGACGAAAGTCATGAGAAAAAAGAGCAACGCGATCCCGACTACAAGCATCAAAGCTGGGTAGAGTACAGCGTTGGTCACTTTATGTTTGAGACTCAGTTGCTTCTCCAAAAACTCGGCCAATCTGAAAAGAATCTGATCTAGGGCTCCGCTGGCTTCTCCCGCACGGACCATGTGAACATAGATCTGAGAGAATTCCTTGGGATACTGTTCCAGCACGCCACTCAATGATTTCCCACCACGGATCTGTTCCCGAACATCGGCCATCAGACTCTTGATTGGTTTTTTGTCCGCCTGGTCGACCAAAACACCGAGGGCGTCAACGAGTGGAAGGCCGGCTACGAGGAGCGTCGCCAACTGGCGTGTCAGCAAAGCCACGTCTGTCGTTGTCAGGACCGGTGAACGAGCGCTCAAGGTGATTGACACGGCTGTCGTTTTCGCACGACTTCCGGCCACCGCCTGACCCTGCTCAACCATGTCGGTCGGAAATACGCCAACCTTCCGGAGCTTCAGTCGAGCAACCTTCGGGCTTTCCGCATCGACGATACCAGCTGCTGTCCCTCCGTCAGTTCGATAACCTTTATATTGGTAGACAGGCATGCTAAATCTCGACTTCTTGCTGCGTAATCCGCATGACTTCCTCAGTCGTCGTGATTCCGTGAAACACCTTGTCTGCTCCATCGTCTTTTAGCGTAATCATGCCTTTGCTGACAGCAGCTTGTTTGATGGCAGTCGAGTCTGCTTTAGCTCCGATCAACCGGCGGATCTCATCGTCCATGACCAACAATTCATAGATGCCCGTTCGCCCCCGGTACCCTGTTTGGGAACAGGCTGCGCACCCGGTACCGCGGTAAAACATCGGACGCGCTTTCGGGGGAACGATTCCCAAGCGAATCAGTTCCTCATCGTCAGGGGGATAAGCCTGCCGGCAATCCTTACAGACTCGTCGAACCAGTCTTTGAGCGAGCACGGCAACGACTGAAGAGGCCACTAAGAACGGTTCGATGCCCATATCAATCAAGCGGGTCGCCGCGCTCGCTGCATCGTTCGTATGAAGCGTGGAGAAAACCAGATGCCCAGTGAGTGAGGCATGAATGGCGATTTCAGCCGTTTCACGATCACGAATTTCTCCAATCATGATGACATCAGGGTCCTGGCGCAAAATGGATCGGAGCCCGGCGGCGAAGGTTAGATTGATCTTCGGATTGACCTGCATTTGTCCAATCCCGAGCAATTGATATTCGATCGGATCCTCGACGGTGATGATGTTCTTGTCCGGAGCGTTAATTTGACTAAGTGCGGCATATAAGGTCGTGGTTTTCCCGCTCCCTGTGGGACCCGTCACCAGAATGATGCCGTGGGATAATTGAATCAATTGTTGAATGACGCCGAGTCGATCAGCTGAAAAGCCCATCTCGGACAGATTGAGCAGTTTGTTTTCTTTCTCCAGTAGCCGCAGCACAACTCGCTCGCCATGTGCCGTGGGTAGTACGGATACGCGTAGGTCAACATCTTTCCCAGCGGTACGTATCGTGAATCGCCCGTCTTGAGGAAGTCTCTTTTCCGCGATATTCAAACCAGCCAAGATTTTCAAGCGCGCAATGATGCTGGCTTGTAAGTGTTTGGGCGGCGTCAGGACCGGATAGAGGACGCCGTCGATCCGATAGCGAACGACGAGCCCTCGCTCGAAAGACTCGAAGTGAATGTCGCTGGCGCGCTGGCGAACCGCTTGGAACAACACTGAATTGACCAATCGGATGATCGGAGCCTCGTCCGTGGCGTCGAGCAAATCTTGTGGCTCATCGAGGGCGTATGCCAACTGCTCCAAATTGTCGTTTGCCGCGATGTCCTCCATCACCTTCTCCGCTCCAGCTGGACTCGCAGCTTCGTCGTAAACTCGATTGAGACAAGCCAAAAGGGAGATTCCGCTCGTGAGAATTGGTTTGACGGGCAGTCCCAAAAGCAACCGTAAATCGTCCAGGGGCACGGTTTCGAGAGGGTCTGTCGTTGCAACGATCACGGAGCCTTCTTCAGTCTTGAGTGGGAGGACCCGATACCGACGGGCGAAATGAATGGGCACCTTTTTAATCCATTCCTGGTCGACCTGGCCTGCTTCCAGCTGAGGGAGCCAGGGCAATTCAAATTGGAAGGCCAAGGCCTGAATGAGCTGATCCTCTTCAATCGCGCGAAGCCTGATTAAAATCTCTCCTAAGCGACCCCCTTTGTTCTGCTGGATATTCAAGGCTTCGAGCAATTTTGCTTCGGGCAAGGCAAATTTTTGTTCGAGGATAGCACCGAGGAGTGGGCGTCCTGGATTGTTCTGCATCGACGGATGTCCTTGCCGTTGGAAGCTCCTACGGCCGAAGCTCGGAATTTGACAGATCGAGGCCCCAGTCCAACTAAAATACTCTTCCTGGACCTGCTCTGACAAGTTTCGGCGTAAAATGGCTGGGACAGCGGGAATTCGGTTCGAGAAACAAGGACCGAGGAAATTTCGAGTGAATGATGGAGTTGTTAACGGATTTCGTACGTCAATGTCGACCGCTGATTGTTACGCAGGAGGTCCAGCTTCACCGTCTGCTCATTCCTTAATTGCTGAAACAGCGTCAACATGGTGGCAGGATCACGGATTTCCACGCCATTGACCTGCTGCAACACATCCCCGTACTGCAATCCTATCTTTTCGTAGAAACTGGAGGGAGCTATAAAATCTAGGCGGAATCCATTCATTGACCCATTCACGAAATACGGAACAGCCCGTGCTTGCGACAGCAATTTAGGCAGGTCGTTCATTGTTTGTTCGACTTCTCGCCGATCAAGCACTTTTCGTAGTGGAAGACCGCTTGCCGGTTTGACCGCGCCTGCGACCGCTGGTGGTGAAAACGCCGGTTTGTCTGACTGCATCACGGCTAATTCGAGCAATTCCTCTTGATTGCCTTGGCGAACGATAATGCCATCTCGACGGATCTCACTGACTTCGCCGGCATCTGGGATATTCCCATGAAGACGCACGAAGAGCTGCCTCTTGCTTGCTAACTCCTCAATGATGGCTGCTATCCCTCCGTACTCACCCATAACCACGCCGAGGAGTCGTAGTTTAGCGGCCAAATTCAACGAAGCTCGGATTGGTGCTTGCGGAGTGTTTCCCACGGAACCAGACTCGATGGGGGGAGAGGGCAGCGGGAAAATGCCCCTCAGGCGAATTTGTTCAGCCAATTGCAACGGAGGTGCAGTAGCCACCGACTCAGAAGGAAGAAAAATGGAACTATGCAACAAATCCGGCGGCACGTGTAACGCGTTCGCGATCACCGCATTGACGGCATGGGCAAGAAAGAACGTTCCGCAGACAAGATAAAAAAGTATGATCCACCGACGAATCGTCATGAGTTGGGAGGTACCTTTCCGCACAGAGATCACTTCACCCAGCGATTGTAGTACTCAGCATAAGCTCTATGCAATAGATCGAAACGGACTGCGTCGGCGTCGGACAGCCGTCTGATAATCCGCACTGAACTAAACTATACCATCTCGATAGACAAATTTTCTGAATCCTTCCATAATTCGATCTCAAGAAGGAGCATAGGCGTGAAAAAAGCGTTGATTACCGGTATCACTGGTCAAGACGGATCCTATCTCGCAGAGTTTCTGCTGGGAAAAGGGTACGAAGTCTACGGGATCATTCGACGGTCGAGCTCGTTCAATACAGGTCGTATTGATCCGATTTACGAAGACCCGCACGTTCCAGGCCGGCGGCTTCATCTTGTATATGGGGACCTGAATGACGCCAGTTCATTAAACCGCATTCTCCGTACCATTCAGCCTGACGAAATATACAATCTTGGTGCCCAGAGTCATGTCCGTGTGAGCTTCGATATTCCGGAATACACGGGCGAAATCACCGGATTGGGGACCATTCGTCTTCTGGAAGCCATTCGTGAGTCTGGACTGAAACCAAAATTCTATCAGGCATCTTCAAGTGAAATGTTCGGGAAAATTCTTGAGGTTCCACAACGAGAAACGACGCCGTTTTATCCCAGGAGTCCGTATGGCGCCGCCAAGGTATACGCCTATTGGATTACGGTCAATTATCGCGAAGCGTACGATCTCTTCGCCTGTAACGGCATCCTTTTCAACCATGAATCGCCGCGCCGTGGCGAAACATTTGTTAGCCGGAAGATCACCAAAGCTGCCGCACGGATCAAACTCGGTGTTCAGCAGGACCTCTATCTCGGAAACCTTGATGCCAAACGCGACTGGGGATTTGCCGGTGATTATGTGCAGGCCATGTGGATGATGTTGCAGTTGCCGAACCCAGAGGACTTCGTTATTGCGACCGGAGAAACTCATACCGTCCGTGATCTCTTAGACCTGGCGTTCTCTCGACTTCAATTGGATTGGCGAAAACATGTAAAGATCGATCATAAATACTATCGGCCGACTGAGGTGGATTTGCTTATCGGCGACGCAAGCAAGGCTAAACAGGTTTTGGGGTGGGAACCGAAAGTGCGTTTCGAGGAACTCGTGTCTATGATGGTAGACGCTGATGTGGCTGCAGAGCGGGAGCGGCTTGAAGGCATCAAACCGAAGAAGTAGTCGTGAGTTCATTTTGGTCGGATAAACGAGTTCTTGTGACAGGCGGAGCAGGATTTCTCGGCTCGGTCGTTGTCGCCCGGTTGCGAGCACTAGGATGTTCCCGGATCGTCGTTCCCAGAAGCCGGGACTATGACTTGGTCGAGATGGCTGACGTGAAGCGTCTGTATAATGACGCTGCACCGGACCTCGTCATCCATCTTGCCGCGCGTGTCGGCGGAATCGGCGCCAACCAGGCGAATGCAGGAAAATTCTTTTACGATAACCTGATGATGGGCGTACAGCTGATGGAAGTGGGACGCCAACGACAGCTCCAAAAGTTCGTCGCGTTGGCTACGATTTGCTCGTATCCGAAATTTACTCCCATTCCGTTCAAAGAAGACGATCTCTGGAATGGATATCCGGAAGAAACGAACGCTGCATATGGACTGGCGAAAAAAATGCTCCTGGTCCAATCACAAGCTTATCGGCAGCAGTATGGGTTCAATTCCATCGTTCTCTTTCCCGTCAACCTCTATGGTCCTGGCGATAACTTTGATCTGACTACCTCTCATGTGATCCCGGCCCTCATTCGAAAATGTTTCGAAGCCAAATCTGCCCAGCGCTCCGAAATCATACTCTGGGGCGATGGATCTCCAAGTCGAGAGTTTCTCTACGTCGACGATGCAGCTGAGGGCATCCTGCGCGCTGCCGAGGCCTATAATGAAAGCCTTCCAGTCAATTTGGGTACAGGAGAAGAAATTACGATCCGAAGTCTTGCCTCGATGATCGCGGCGGAAATCGGGTTTACGGGCCGAATCGAATGGGACACGTCAAAGCCGAACGGCCAGCCTCGACGATGCTTGGATGTCGATCGTGCGAAACAATTCTTCGGGTTTCAAGCTAAACACTCGCTGCGCGATGGGCTCAAGAAGACAATTCAGTGGTTTCACGCGAATCGCGACCCTCTGCGGGAAGTCACCTTCTGAGTTCCTCGGTCTTCTACTTTCCTACCATCTTTATCTTCATCACAGATTCGATCAGGTCTGAAACAATATTTGTTCATTACAGTGCTGTTTCACCAGCAGGAAGGCACAATGAGCTCTATAACCCCTTGACCAGTCTCGAACTTTCGCACACTTTTTCGTGGCCTAAGTTTTGCTGTGTCATTTCAGCAATTATGGTATGAGGGCTTCCGGCATGACGTTAGCCTATGCATACAATGCAGTAGTTATCTCAAAATCCATGGAACCAATAATTGAGTCGGCAGAGTGGTATGAGCGGGGGGTTGCGCTCCGAAAAGCTGGCTTGCTTAAGCAAGCGATGGAGCAATTCGAGAAGGCCGCAAACGATCAGGCCTACGCCCTGAAAGCACATGCCCAAATGGGTCTCTGCTGGAAATCGAGCGGACGATACGAGGCGGCAGTCATTGCATTCCGTAAGGCGCTCCAGTCGCCGACTTCTTCGGTCAAAGAGACCGTTCAGATTCTCTATGTTTTGGGTCGCACCCTTGAATCACTCGGTCGCATCGCGGAGACGCTGGAAGCCTACCGATGGATTCGTAGAGAAGATCCTGGGTATCGAGACGTTACTCAGCGCATTCAACAGCTGAGCAGCCGGAGGCCCTTATCGAGCGGTCGAAAATCTCTCGTTCCTGGGTCGCGGATGAAGAATATGATTCGTTCCTGGCAAAGTCTGCTACGTCTCTCCAAGTAAACGTCTTTGGTTCGCTTCAGAATCATCATGGGGGCAAAGGCACCTCTTTGAGCCTTTGATAAATCGGCTGGACGGAGGCCACCGGACTCCATCCAAGAACGGCGAGGGCGTCGTCGACGTACGCCGGCGTTCGCATTCCGGCGAGCACAGAGGTCACCCCCGGAGTGCTCGTCAAGACCCACAGGGCTTTCTTCGAAAGAGATTCCCCTCGTCTTAGCTCCGGCAACAATGGATCGATGATTGCGGTGATTGTCGCAGAGATTGTGCGACTTCGCTCCGTCGCCTCTCTCCGAAGCCCACGCAACAAGGTCAAAAGCTCTGGGAGATAACGGGCTTGCCAAGCCTCCCATCGTTCCGCATTCTCACCGGTGGTGTGCTGTGTAATGTGCTGCAAAACCTGATTCACATGCGGTCCAATCATGTGATGCTCGATTTGCTCCCAATGCTCGAGTCCTCGAATGTGTGATCGTATACGAGCAAGTTCATGGGCCCACTGAAAGAAGTCCGCCGGTGCCGTTCCCTGGCCGCTGTATTGAAGTGCGGGTGCAATCGACCTGCGGTACTCGTTTTCCAGTTCGGACACGATATGACGTTGGCGATCGAAATCAACCGGATCTCCTTCAATCGGAAACTCGGCTAATCGCAACACACCGCTGCCTTTCTGCGACATGGCGTTGAGCGGTCGGTTCACTAGCACGGCGATGCCTTCTCGCTGGGCAAGATCTAGCACCGTGTGTGCATACGCATCACCGGTATTCGGGGTGAACAGGGCTCCAAATTCAAGGAGATTCATAGGAACCTGAAGCACCGCAAAATGATGGCGGCCCCGACCGTGAGAGGCAGCCGCTGCTTTCGCCGCGTTGAGCATGTGAGATAATGATGTCGCATCTGAATTGGTAGATTCAGCAGTCGCTGTGTTGGATGACACTCCAAAATATTGGAGCCTCCCTGCCGAGACTTGAGACTCGAAATACGCAAAGGCTTTCTCGAGTCGTTGGTAAAACGTTTTACGAAGAGCAGTTAGGTCTGTTTCGCCCCGGTGAGCCGCCTCCGCAAGAAAATATTCAGGATTGTGCAATAGGCAGAAATCGAGGGACGCCAGCCCCAGTCGATCGAGCGATGCCGTCAGCTGGTCGGCCAGGAAGTCCGGATGGATGCAATGCCAGATGCCTTCCCCATACTTGACCATTTCAGGGTAGGGGCGACCAGTGCGTTCTCTTGCCTGAGCCTGTTTGAAGTTCTCCCCTTGGGCGTACCCGATTTTTGATACAACAATGACGGCGTCACGAGTCAGGTCATTCGATTTGATCAGGTCACGTAATACAATTCCAACCAGTCGTTCACTGTCACCATCCATATAATTTGTCGAGGTATCGATCAGATTGACTCCTTCACGCAACGCTTGTACAAGCGCCTTACGGTGCTCAGGTTCTCTAGTATCGACGCGGTATGTTCCAAACCCGAGTCGGGAAGTCGTCAAGCCGGTCTGCCCCAACGTGACAAATCCTCGTTCCATGTGACCGCGAGTACTCGCTTGATTCGCAATCCGAGCAGCATGTCTGGCCGTGCCTTCGGGCGTAGCGTTGCCAGCGAGCGAGGCTCCTTGAAGCCGTACCCTCTGTGACTCGTGCGACATTCTTATAGAGGCTGCTCGAAGAGATTCCGAAACCTCTTGCGCATCGGTCAATGGACGTTGACAGGAAAAATTTCGACAGAGATACACTGCCGAACGACCATCGACAAGGTCCTTTCCGGCCAACAGCGGATGAGTGGATGGTGATGTGCTCGGATCACCGACGGCGATGATTCGATTGGGTAGATAGAATTCTCGCACCACTTGCTTGAGTGCAGCCAATCCGGGGTCTGTTGATCGGCCCACGAACGCTAATTCGATCGGTCCCTCAGTCAAGAAATCCACCACGGCCAGGCTTTTCGCAAACGCTCGTGGGTACCGGGTCATTTGTCGTCCATAAGCACGGATGGCTGCAACAGCAGCTTCTCGAAATTCCTGATGGTCAAGGTGGGAGGCCAGCCTTGCCAGCACGGTAGCCGCCACAGCATTGCCGCTCGGCGTCGCTCCGTCGGCCGCTTCCCGTCCACGGACGATCAGCGTTTCGTGGGTCGTAGCCGTGGTATAAAATCCTCCCTGCTCTTCGTCCCGGAACAGTTCCAGGATGCGTTCAGCCAGCTGTCGCGCTGCTTGGAGATTGCGCTCGTCTCCCGCTGCCTCGTAAAGATCAATCAAACCCTCGGCTAAGCATGCATAGTCTTCCAAGACAGCGTTCAGATGTGCTCGCCCTTGCCGAGAGGTCCGTAGCAGAGTGCCATCAGACGTACGATGTACACGCAATAGGAAATCAGCTGCATGCCGAGCTCCTTCGACGTAGCGATCTATGCCTAGCACACGTCCTGCCTCGGCCATTGCCGAGATCATCATGCCATTCCATGCGGTGATGATCTTGTCGTCCAGTCCGGGAGGTACACGCTGCTGGCGTGCGCGATAGAGGAGGGGACGGACACGGCTGATGGAATCGAGTAGTTCGTCGACTGTGACGTCGAGTTCCTTCGCGATGGCCTCGATGGGACGCAGCCGATTCGGAATACTTCGGTGTTCCCAGTTGCCCGACTCCGAGATGTCGTAACAGATACAGAATCGCCGAGCGTCCTCCGGGTTTGACACGACGGCCTGTACTTCGGTCGGTGTCCACACAAAGAACTTTCCTTCCACTCCTTCTGAATCTGCATCCGTTGATGAAAAGAAACCACCGGCCGAGTCGGTCATTTCCCGAAGCACATAGTCCAGAACTTCCATCGTCACTTGTCGGTAGGATGATTGCTTTGTCACCTGAAATGCTTCGACATAGGTTTTGGCCAGGAGGGCGTTATCGTAGAGCATTTTTTCGAAATGCGGGACGAGCCAGCGCGCATCGGTCGAGTACCGTGCGAAACCGCCACCGATATGGTCGTACATGCCTCCTGCTGCCATGGCATCTAGGGTGCGAGTGACCATCTGTAGCGTTCGCTTATCGCCGGTCCGTCGATAGCATCGGAGGAGCAGAGAAAGCCCAGTGGCCGGTGGAAACTTTGGCGCACCGCCGAATCCACCATTCTGTTCATCAAATTCGTCGTTAAACTGCGAGACTGCTTCGTCAAGAATCGACTCGCTGACGGAAATTGGAGAGGAAATATTGAGTTCTCCCTTCAGACGATTGGTAAGGTCGCGGGCCTGGCTCCGTAGGCCGGTTGGGTCCTGCATCCAGAGCTCACCGACTTTCTTTAGCACGGAAGGAAAGCCCGGTCGTCCCCACCGATCCTCCGGGGGGAAATAGGTCCCGGCAAAAAACGGTTCCTGTTCCGGAGTGAGAAAGACCGTCATCGGCCACCCTCCTTGGCCGTGATTCATCGCCACCGTGGCCTGCATGTAGATGTCGTCAAGATCCGGCCTTTCTTCACGGTCAACTTTGATGCAGATGAAGTGTCGGTTCATCAGTGAAGCGATTGGCTCGCTTTCAAACGATTCCCGCTCCATGACATGGCACCAGTGACAGGCAGAATAACCTATGGAAAGGAGGATTGGACGATTCTGTTCCTTGGCCAGCCGAAGGGCTTCCGGTCCCCACGGGTACCAATCAACGGGATTGTAGGCATGTTGAAGAAGGTAGGGACTGGTTTCGTGAATCAGTCGGTTGGGAGTTCGCCCCTCATTGGCTCGGGACATGGATCACCGTATCATCCGGCTTTCAAACCGGTCAATTTCGTGGCAAAGAAAAGGCCTACGGTCCCAGGACCGTAGGCCTCTAAGAGTTCAAGTTAGCGTGTCTAATCAGACCACGACGTACGTCGAGCTTACTTGCCCTTCTCGTCCTTTTTCTTCTCGTCCTTCTTCTCACCGTAGACCACGACGTGGCCGCCCTTCTTCTCATCCTTCTTGTCCTTCTTTTCTTCGCCCGCGAAGGAAGGCGCGCTGAACGCGACTACCACTGCGACCGCCATGACTGCCATCAAGATGCGCTTCATAAGTTGTCACCTCCTCTATAGTGTGGAATGGCGTTTGACTGACTACCAGACAAACGAGGCGGTACGGTACGAAATTCTCCGCCCATTGTCAACGACCATTTGGCTCCGCCCGGAGGCCACGTTGCAGCGCCGAATGTCACCATTCGTTCCTTATGACCTCACCTGTGATAGGATTTTAACAGGAGACGATTTCCCCTATGGTCGACATCGGCCCGTATTCAAATTATCGACTGACCGTTCGACTCGAACTGGCGAACAAACCCGGTATGTTTGCGAAGGTTGCCTGGCTGCTCGCCGAAGAAGGGGCGAATTTGGGAGCGGTAGATATCGTCTCTGCGACAGCGGACCGCATGGTCCGCGACATTACCTTCGATGTGCAGGACGAAACGCACGGTGACAAAGTTTTGACGCGGTTGGGAATGTTACCTCACGTTACCGTGCTTTCAGCATCTGATCGAATTTTCCTCCTACATTTGGGCGGAAAGATTCACGTTCAAAGCAAGCTACCGATTTCGACCAGAAATATTCTGTCGATGGTGTACACCCCTGGCGTGGGCCGGGTGTCTCAAGCCATCGCCAAAGACCCTTCGAAGGCGTACGTCTTCACCAGCAAATGTAATAGCGTCGCCGTGATTACCGATGGATCCGCTGTATTGGGGCTCGGTAATCTTGGTCCGGAGGCTGCACTTCCCGTGATGGAAGGCAAGGCAATGCTCTTCAAGGAACTCGCGGGTATCGATGCCTGGCCCATTTGCCTCAACACGCAGGATCCTGATCAGATCGTGCAAACCATTCTCACGATCGCCCCCGGGTTTGGCGCGATTAACCTTGAAGATATCAGCGCCCCGCGCTGTTTCGAAATCGAGCGTCGGTTACGCGCTGCCCTGGATATCCCGGTGATGCACGACGATCAACACGGCACGGCAGTGGCCATTCTTGCTGCGCTCTCGAATGCGTTGAAACTCGCAGGAAAGAAGATGGAAGAGATCCGAGTGGTCGTGAACGGTCTGGGAGCCGCAGGAACCGCCTGTTGCAGAATGCTTCTCGCCGCGGGCGTGTCGCATTTGTGGGGGTGTGAGCCCCAAGGAATTGTTTTGCACGGTGAACCAGACCAATTGCGGGCTTGCCGGACAAATCTGTCGAGTTGCATCACTCGTGATCAACCGCACGGCTCTCTTCAAGACGCTCTGAAAGGAGCCGATGTTTTTGTCGGACTTTCTGTCGGAAATATTCTCTCCGGCGACGATCTGGATCTGATGGCCAGCGATCGAATTGTCTTTGCCATGGCGAACCCGGATCCTGAAGTCCCTCCACAGCTCGGCAGCTCTCATTGTCGAATCTTTGCGACCGGGCGTTCGGATTATCCCAATCAGATCAATAATGCCCTCGTCTTTCCAGGCCTCTTTCGCGGAGCCTTGGACGTTCAAGCCCGGGAAATTAATGAAGCGATGAAACTGGCTGCGGCCAGCGCCCTCGCTGAATCCGTTCCTCCCTCGGCCCTGAGCGAGGATTACATTATTCCCAGTGTGTTCGACAAGGAAGTTGTTCCGCGGGTCGCAAAGGCTGTCGCCACGGCCGCACGGGAGACCGGCGTAGCCCGACGTCGAACCAAGCTCAGCGACGACTTTGCCACGAGCTAACCCTCTCCGTTCCTCCTTCTGCCACGCGGCCACGCTGTGCTAGAATGCGCACGTTCTTAAGGGACCGGTCACCATGCCTTTCTCCACGAGCAAGTTCATGAGATTTCGAAACGGCATGCAGCGGAGGATTGCTTCCCTTCGCGCCAAGACGGATGACAGTCTTGAAGTGGCCGTCGACACAATGATGGAAGATCGCGTCGACAGTTTCTTCCGGGTCGAGCAAGGGCTGGAAGAAATCGTCAAATCTCTGTTGCTGATCGAGGAAGAACTGGAACAGATTCGGGATCTTTCCGGTGCCATGAGGTTGGAGTCCCGTCTGGAGTTCGTTGAGGAACGCTGGGACGATTTCGACAGTGAAATCCGGGAGCGGCCTCGGCAGCGGCGCCGTAAAATCAATTTGGCTGACATGTTGAAAGCCGCGAGCGGAGAAAGTGGAGATCTCTCACAGGGATCCGGGTCGGTCAACAATGCGGTGGATGCGTACGCGATCATGGGCGTTGAATTCGGGAGCTCGCTGGCCGACATCACCACGGCCTTTCGGCAGAAAGCGAAACAACTTCATCCGGATGCGAACAACGGAGACCGCAGCTCCGAACCGGAGTTGCGGCGGATGCTGGAGGCATACCAGTTTCTCAAGGAGTATCTGAGCCTCAGTAACGTCGAACCTCCTTCTCAATCGCCTGGCACTGCATACAACCCGACCGAGTAACCGCATGTCCACTTCTGCTCCGATTCGGTACATCACAGACCGTAAAGGGCTTGAGTCACTGTGTAGGACGCTCGAGCGGAGTCCGCGGCTCGCGCTCGACACAGAATTTGTTGGCGAAGAGACCTTTGTCCCCCGTCTCGAATTAATCCAGGTTGCAACGGAAGACACTGCCGCTATTATTGACTTCCCAACCGTGCAAGCCGATGGCTCGCTCGATGCCTTCTGGCAGCTTGTCTGTCGATCCGATGTCGAGAAGATCTTTCATGCGGGACGCCAAGACCTCGATCTTTTTGCGACTCATGCCGGTCAGATTCCGAAACCGTTTTTCGATACGCAGATCGCAGCTGCAATGGTGGGCTATGGCGCACAAGTCGCCTACGCCAACCTTGTCCATCGCCTGCACGGAGCCAAGCTGGATAAAGCTCATACGTTTACGAATTGGAGTGCCCGACCGCTCTCACGTGCTCAACTCACGTATGCGCTGGAGGATGTACAATATCTCTTGTCTATCCACCGACACCTGCATGGACGTCTTACAGAGTTAGGTCGTCTGCCATGGGCGCACGAAGAATTTGCTCGCTTAGAGAACATGGTTGGCGAAAAGAGCCGAGAACCCCAGGAACGCTACCAACGCATCCGTGGGTGGGATAGCCTGAAACCAAAGGCTGCGGGTGTGCTCCGTGAACTCGCCGCCTGGCGTGAAACTGAGGCTCGTCGAAGAAATGTTCCCCGTGGTCGGATTCTGCGTGATGAGGTGCTCCTTCAACTTGCACGGCATCCGCCTCAGACCGTGGACGAATTGCGCTCCGTCCGCGGCATTCATTCCTCAGAGGCCGAACGAAACGGTGAGCAGGTGATGACGACGATCCACTCAGCGCTCGCTCTTCCACCTTCTGCGTGGCCCACCATGCCTCGTGACCGAAAACCAGATCCTGAATCTACTGGATTAGTCGAGCTTCTCCAGGCGGTGCTGAAGGCCCGCGCAGCTGCCCAGGGCATCGCACCGTCTTTGCTCGCTACAGCAGCAGATATTCAAACGCTGGTCGAGTCCAAGCGGCAATCGATTGCCGAGGATCTTCCGGTCCTACGCGGATGGCGTCGTCAGCTGGTCGGTGGACTTCTTCTTCAAGTCCTTGAGGGAACTGTGCAGGTTTCTGTAGACGCGAAAACCGGAGCGCTACAGATCGAAACGCGGACCCAATTGCATTCCGCCAGCTGATCTACCTCCTGCCTCAAAGGCTGGCCGACTAACCTGATCAACTGTTCAAAAACGGCCCAGGTGCTGGGCGTTGTCATGCGGCGAGTCCATGCCGTAGACATGCCGGGAAGAGAAAATTGCTACATTTCAGCCATTTGGAGGCCCTGGCGGGAGGGGAGGGATGGAAGAATCTACGGGATGATTGGTACGGTTCTGGCACACATGATCAACCCAATATTAATCCTTTTCAGGGGCGACTCCGCATGAGGCAGACGATCTGGACAACAACGCAGGCTTTCTTGATACCCGGCGGACCGATCTTTCTTGTAGCGATCGGGTTTCTCCGCCCCCATGGACTTCCGGCGTGGTTCCAGCAGCCGATCGCAGCGTTGCCGTATATCGTGCTGGTGTTCGGTCTTGTATTCGGCTGGTATTTTGCCAGCAGCCGGATGATGCTTTCGTTGCTTGTTCTGGCCCTCGCCGACCGCGCCAACGTATTGTTGCCCGCCGTAGACGCCAATCCGGCGTTTACGAGCCACAGCGTTTTTGCGATCACAGCATTTCTCCTGCCGATCAACCTGTTGGCTTTCTCGATCGTGAAGGAAGATGCCATCTCTACGGTGCGTGGAATTGTACGATTGATGCTGGTTCTTACTCAGCCATTCCTCGTCCTTTGGCTCTGTATGTCTGAACAACAGGAGTTGTCAGGTGCCTTTACGGAACCCTTCGTTCCCCCTGCCATCACGAGTTGGACTATTCTTCCGCAACCAGCCCTCGTGGCATTCGCCGTCGCACTCGTTCTCCAGTTTGTCCGTTTTGTTCTCCATCGCGATCCATTGGAGGGAGGATCAATTTGGGCCCTCATTGCCGTCTTTTTTGCTTATCACGGGAGCCAATATGGATGGCAACCAACAAACTTCTTTGCAACCGCAGGGCTTATTCTCTTCGTCACACTTATTCAAGCCTGTTACCAGCGTACGTACCGCGACGAACTCACCGGAATGCTAGGCCGGCTTGCCTATGAAGAAGCCAGCAGGCGCCTCCGAACCAACTACTCTGTTGCAATCATTGGAATCGATCAGCTCAAACAACATTTCAATAACCATGGCAAATCAGTCGGCGAACAAATCCTCAAAGTCCTCGCACCTAAAATTCAGTCGGCATGCGCTGGCGGGCAGGTGTTTCGTATCAGCGGAGAAGAACTCACCTTGCTGTTTCCCGGCATTTCAGCCATAGAAGCAGTAAGCCGACTCGAAAAGATAAGGAAGGTCGTCGACACGACCATGCTCTACTTAGGCAAGCGCGATCGAGTTTGGGAAGATACAAGAGGTACTCATAAGAAGGGAGCAAGTGATCGCGAACTACCTGTTACACTCAGCATCGGTGTGGCGGAGCGTATCGGTGACAACTCTTCCTTGAGTCTTGTGACAAAGTCGGCCTATCGAGCACTGTACGAGGCGAAGGGATCAGGAGGGAATGTCATCAAGCGGGGATTTGTGCTCACAGAACCGTCCCGACGATCCTTTGCCCCTTCGGGGAGAATGGTCGTGAGCGAAGAATTCTGAACCTCGCTATTACAGCTACAATAATTGCCTCACCGTTTCTGCCGGTCGTGCCAGAATCGCCCTGTCGCCCTTCTCAACAATCGGTCGTTGAATCAAATCCGGGTGGGTAACCATGAGATCGACCAATTCATCATCCGAGAGCTGCCTCTTGGCAAGTCCGAGTTCCTTATACGTCTCCTCTTTTGTCCTCAAAACGTCGCGCGGGGAGAGTCTGGCTTTCTTCAAAACACTTTTGAGGCGCGCTTTCGTAAAGGGCTGCTCATAATAATTGACGCTCTTGAAGGGTGTGCCACTATCTTTTAAGACCTGAATCGCTTGGCGACAGGTGGTACAGGTCGGTTTTTGATAGATCGTTACATCGGCCATGACCATTACTCCTTTGTCTCGTTTGGCTATCTTGACGTCAAATTTTCCCCTGTGCTAGATGCTTCGGGTAGTGATCTGGAGAGGTGCTTCTATGCCCGCGGTTGGAACGAGCTCCAGTGGACAGTACGCTTGTGCGTCAAATTCACAACATACGCTGCGAGACCTTCGTACCAAACGCAAAGGGCAACCGGTGTTGGTGGTCGGACACCTTCTGGAGCGCAAATCTCAGGAAGCGACGTTTGAAGTGTTCAATGATCGACTCGCACTGGTCAAATTTCCGGATGGGGCCATTCTCGGATTCGATCCGGGGGAGCTCCTTCTCCCGACTGAAATCGACGATGCCGGAATCCCATACTTTGAAATCTGCCTCTGCCGGCAATGTGAGCAGTTGTTCTCCTTGACGGTTGCTGAATGTGAATCCGACGTAGAACCGACGCTGTGCCCGGTGTGCCGAGCCTAGGGTCGCACCCCCGACTGCTTTAATCAGCAAGCGGGGCCACCTCAATGGCCTTCTTGATGAGGCAATCTCCGGCGAACGTTTGCAGTGACATCGGCAGCATGGCGGCGTCGATGATGCGCACTGACGCTATCTTAACCCCTTCAGGCGATTTGAACCCTTCTATGCGCATAGCATGGCAAATTTCTAGTTTTTTCCAGATGAGATTATTCTGGATCGTGTCCGATGCCAAGAGTTTCGCATCGCTCACCACATCGTTGCTTGATATCTTGGCAGCAACCCGGGACCGGTCTTTGGGTACTTCGCTCACCACCGCAAAAATGAGCTGCTCATCTTCAGCTTGTACCGAAAGACCGACGGCAAGAAGAACGGCTATGAAACCGAGACTGATGAGCCGCACATTTACCATGATCTACTTTGTCTTGCCTGCACGGTCCTGATCATTCGCGCTTTCATCTGATCGGTAGGGCAACCCGTTTGATGGTGAAGTGGCAGGTTGTCCTCCGTGACTGAGGGTGCTCGTCCCCACCGGTTTCGCAGATGGTGCGGACTTAACACCATGAGAACCGCGGGTGACCATGAAGAAGGCGAGGGCCAGGGTGGCCAATCCAACTATGATCATGACCCTGATGAACATCAGCAGTCCGACTCTTTTTTGGGAATCAGTATGCCAATCGAAATATTTCATTTCAAGATGATCCTGTTTCAAACATGATAAGCTAGTATAAATCATTCGGGGAGTACGACGATGCCACATGATTTCATGCCGGGTCTTGCCGGAGTGCCAGCCGCTAAATCAGCGGTCAGTGACGTAGATGGACAGCGCGGTGTACTCGAATACCGCGGTATCCGTGTCGAAGACCTCTGCATGAAATCCTCCTATCTCGAGACTGCATTTCTCCTCCTCTTTGGGCATCTCCCGACAGAACCAGAAATGACTCGGTGGACCACGGACATCACCCATCATCGCCGAATCAAATTCAAGATCATTGATCTGATGAAGTGCTTGCCGGAGCAGGGCCACCCCATGGATGCCTTACAGGCGGCGGTAGCTGCTCTCGGTATGTTCTATCCGGGGCGGAACGTAAAAGATGTTGAGAATAATTATTGGTCAGTCGTGCGGTTAGTGGCCAAACTCCCCACGATTGTGGCAGCCTGGGCCAGGCTCCGCCACGGCGATGCCCCGATCCCTCCCCGCGACGAACTCGGATTTTCCGAAAACTTTCTGTACATGTTGACCGAACAGACACCGCCTCCGCTATGGAGCGAGATTTTAGACGATTGTTTCATCTTGCACGCCGAGCACACGATGAATGCGTCGACGTTTACCGGCCTCGTCACGGCATCAACCCTAGCGGATCCATACACCGTCGTTGCATCATCGATTGGCGCACTGAAAGGTCCCTTGCACGGGGGGGCGAATGAAGAAGTCGTCCAGATGTTGAAAGAGATCGGTTCGCCGGAACGAGCACGGCGATACGTTGAAGACAAGATTCGGGGAAAACACAAGCTGATGGGATTCGGCCACCGCGTGTACAAGGTCAAGGATCCGCGAGCAACTGTCCTGCAAGGCCTCTGCGAACGACTGTTCAAGGAATCCGCCCCATCGCCCCTGTACGAAATTGCCTTAGAAGTTGAGGAAACAGCCCGAGACCTGCTGCAGGGGAAAGGCATCTATCCCAATGTCGATTTTTATTCTGGCGTCCTGTACGACAAAATGGGCATCAGCGTGGATCTTTTTACCCCGCTCTTTGCTATGTCGCGTGTTTCCGGGTGGCTGGCACACTGGTTGGAACAGCTCAATGAGAACAAGCTTTTCAGACCGGAGCAGATCTACTCCGGTGAGCACAATCGCCCATACGTGCCACTCGACAAACGCTAGCCAATTCCGTAGCTCCCCCCCTTGACTCTCGTTTAACCGCAATTATCTAGAGCGCAGATGGCACAATAGGCGCAGCGCCACTGTGAAATACCAATAATGTATCCTGCACCGTTAAGAAACTTTAAGGAGGTATGCCATGACGGCTGTTATGCGCTGGGATCCATTTCGTGAGTTGGAAGACATGTCCGATCGGCTCAATCGCATGTTTGCACGGCCTGCTACACGAACCAATGGAAAAGAAACGATGATCGTTGCGGATTGGACTCCTTCCGTTGATATCAGTGAAACCGACGGGGAATACCTGATCAAGGCGGAGCTTCCTGATGTCAAGAGAGAGGATGTGAAGGTCATGCTGGAAGACGGCGTCCTCACGATTCAGGGAGAACGCAAACAGGAACGAGAAGAGAAGGGCAAGAAGTATCATCGGGTCGAGCGGTCCTACGGGAGCTTCGTTCGAAGCTTTAGCTTGCCTGATGTGATCGATGAAGAGAAGGTCAAGGCAGAGTTTAGGGACGGACTGTTGAATCTCCATCTGCCGAAATCAGAGAAGGCCAAGCCGAAGGCGATTGAGGTGAAAGTCGGCTAAGTCTGCCTGCAGAGGTTCCTGAAGAAAGGCCCGCGCATGCGGGCCTTTCCTTTTCATCTTCATCCGAGATCACGCTCCCGCATCACGAGTTCCCACACACTCTGGTCCAGGTCAAAACGAAGAACAAAGCGGTGTCCGCGAGTCGTTCTCACTTTGAAATAGGAATGAGTTTCGCTATACCATCGAACGACGATTTCGGCCACGCTGTGACTGACTCCCTCGATCGTAAAGGACCGAGGAGTTTCTTCTCCCTTATACCCCGCGTAGGCATCGACACGAAAGGCGGTCTCGGTCATAGCGGAATTCCCCCTCGGTAACTCCTAACGGATTCTCGACGGCCGGATCAATCCTCCTCCGCCCTCACTCTTGAGCTTCTGGGCAGCAACCGTTTAAGATGCTGTTCCTTTTATTACAGCCAGTTCAGGAGGAGCCGCAATCATGAAGAAGCCCTTAGGGTCACAGGCACAGCCCCACGCGTCCAAGCCTCCCTTGAATTCAGGAAAGACCCGCATGGAGCGGGATACTATGGGCGAATTGGCTGTGCCAGAGGACGCATATTACGGGGTGCAGACAGCCAGGGCGATCGAAAACTTTCCAATTAGCTCACTCCGGTTTCCTCGTGCCATGATTCGAGCGATGGGACTGATCAAACGAGCCGCAGCGACGGTCAATGAATCGCATGGCCTCCTGGACAAGAAACAAACTGATGTGATGCGGCAAGCTGCATCAGAAGTGGTGGAGGGAAAACTCGACGCGGAATTTCCCGTGGATATTTTCCAAACCGGATCCGGTACCTCGACCAACATGAATACCAACGAGGTGATCTCAAACCGCGCGACCGAATTGCTTGGCGGAGCGCGTGGCAGCAAACTGGTGCATCCAAACGACCACGTCAATCTCGGCCAATCGAGCAACGACGTTATTCCAACGGCCATTCACATCGCGGCGGTAGAAATGATGGAGCGCCAACTTCTTCCGGCACTCATCCGCTTACAGAAGGCCCTCGATCGAAAGGCGAGGGAATTTGACAAGATCGTGAAGATCGGTCGTACCCACTTACAGGACGCGACGCCGGTGAGACTGGGACAGGAATTCGGTGGCTATGCGCGTCAAATCGAGCTCGGTATCCAGCGGGTGAAGCGAGCACAAGAATCGCTCGGCGAAGTCGCGCTCGGTGGTACGGCGGTTGGCACCGGCCTCAATTGTCATCCGGACTTCGCACGTAAGGCACTGGCGATTATCACAAAGGAAACCGGTTGTTCGTTTAGGGAGGCGTCCAATCATTTTGAGGCCCAGTCGACTCAAGACTCGCTCGTGGAAGCGAGCGGAGAATTACGAACGATTGCCGTAAGCCTGATGAAAATAGCCAATGACATCCGTTGGCTGGGTTCCGGACCCCGCTGTGGGCTTGGGGAGATCAATTTGCCAGAAACCCAACCGGGTTCGTCGATTATGCCGGGCAAAGTGAACCCTGTCATTGCGGAATCGATGACGATGGTCTGTGCCCAGGTGATCGGAAACGATGTGACCGTCACCGTTGCAGGACAGGCAGCCAACTTCGAACTGATCGTCATGTTGCCTGTCATGGCATACAACCTTCTACAATCCATCGAGTTATTAGCGACGGCGTCGCATAACTTTGCAACTCGCTGTATCGAGGGTATTAAGGCCAACGAGGAACGTTGCCGGAGTTTAATCGAAGAGAGCTTAGCGATGTGTACGGCGTTGGCTCCGGAGATTGGATACGAAGCTGCGGCGAAGCTCGCGAAGGATGCGTACAAATCGGGGAAGACGGTACGAGCGGTGGCAAAAGAACAGAAGGTCCTGTCCGAAAAACGGCTGAACGAGTTGCTGGACCCCTGGCGTATGACTGAGCCGGGAGGTCCAATTGGCAGTGCGGGGGGATAACGTCACCATCAATATACTCGAGATTCGTGCAAGGAGAGTTTTTGACAGCTTCCAAATCCCTATGCTAAAGTGCGCGAAAATTTTGATGGTTCTGCCGTTTTGTCGTCTGATTTTGTACCAATATAAGAGCTATCGATGAGCGTGACAGGTTTGAAGGGAGAAACGCACGTCGTAATCGTGGTAGGAGCCGGCCCTGCGGGAATGGCTGTCGCCAACAAGATGGCGGAGGCAGGCAACGAAGTGATTGTCCTCAACCGCGATATCAAGTTCGGAGGGCTTGCGGAATACGGAATCTTTCCGAGCAAGTTGAAACTGCGCGGGGGGCTTAAAAAAACCTATTGGGGTATTTTGGAAGCACCCAACGTTCATTATTTCGGAAATGTGTCAGTCGGAAAAAGCAAGGACCTTACGGTTGAAGACCTCAGGGAACTTGGCGCCAGTGCGGTGGTCTTTTCAACCGGAGCGCAAGGAACGAAGACCATTGGCGTCGAAGGAGATAGCGCGCGGGGGGTCTTCCACGCGAAAGATGTGGTCTATCACTTCAATCGCTTACCCGGATTCGGGGATCGACCGTTTGATATGGGCAAGCAAGTGGCCGTCATTGGAGCAGGCGATGTGATGGTTGATATTGCCCACTGGTTGATTCGCTATAAGAAGGTCGATCGAGTCACGGCCGTGGTCCGGCGTGGACCTGCCGAGCGCAAGTACAACCCCAAAGAAATCCGGGCAGTATGCGCGAATATGGACGTGGACGGGATCACAAAGGAGTTCGCTCGCATTAAGGATCGTCTGGCCGCAGTAGGTCAAAACGCGGAAGAAGTTCTCAAAGGCCTTGTAGACGAATTTACCAAGTGCGAACCGAAAATCAGCGAAACCAAAATGGATTTCAGGTTCTTGGCATCTCCGAAACGGATTCTCGTTGATGGGAACAACCGTGTCCGGGGTCTCGAAATGGAAGAGAACAAACTTGAGCCTAAAGGGGAAGATACGGCTGCAGTGGGACTCAAACAGTATTACGAGTTCCCGTGCGACTCCGTGGTCTTCGCCGTGGGCGACAAGGTCGATGAAACCGTCGGTCTACCGTATAAGAGCGGCGTGTTCGTAACCAATCCCCATAAGACAACCAACGACCCGGACGATGCACTCTTTCAAGCGTTTGACGAGACCTCAGGGAAAGTGTTTGATGGCATATTCCTCGCCGGCTGGGCTCGCAAGGCAAGCGAAGGACTCGTAGGGGTGGCCAAACGGGACGGGGAGTGGTGTGCCGAAGTCGTGTCGCGTTATCTCAAAACGAAGGCTCCGTTGAGCAGGGCGAGCGCGGAAGGGATACTCAGTAAACTGCAGACCATCCTCAAAAATCGAAACAGCCACCCGGTGAATGTCAAAGGCCTGCGTGTACTCGAAGCAGCCGAGCAGGCTCACAAAGGCCCGACGGATTGCATCGGAGCTTTCAAGCACGTGAGCAATCGAGAAATGTTAGGGCTGATCGAGAAAGCCCTGTCGTAGGACGACGGACAGCCAGCTCCCTACCGATCTCCCCAGTTGAGCTTCTCTCGCAGCACCTCATAGTAGTGAGTCTCCGGAAACCGGATCAGCCTTGTTCGATGCTCCGATGCTTGAATCGCGACCGTGTCCCCTTCTGCGATCGCCACCCCCACTTGACCGTCGAGCGTCGCCATCGCACCGTCGTCTTTGCTGGTCAGTGTGACATCGATCTCGATGCTGCTGGGTACGATCAAGGGACGATGGGTGAGGGTGTGCGGACATATCGGTGTGAGAATCAAAGACTGCACTGCAGGATCAATAATAGGTCCCCCCGCGGACAGAGAATAAGCCGTCGATCCGGTGGGTGTGCTCACGATCAATCCGTCCCCGCGAAGACTCGTGACGAACTGCCCTTGGATGGCCACCTTCAACTCGATCATGCGGGCTAGCGTACCCTTACTGATCACCACATCATTCAGCACCACTCCTTGGGCGACGGTTTCTCCATGCCGATGCACATGCGTCCTCAGCATGAGCCGCTCATCCAAGACGTATTCATTGGCGAAGACTCGCTCCAGCGAGGGATACAAATGCTCTAACTGGACCTCAGTTAAGAACCCGAGCCCACCCATATTGACACCAAGGATCGGAATCCCTTGCTCCGCCGCCAGTCTGGCCGCGTTGAGCATTGTCCCATCACCGCCTAGGACAAGAATGACACCGGCCTTCCCAGCCAGTTGGGTTTTCTGAATGCCCCCGGACTCGCCCAGAAGGCTTGCCGACGTTGTATCCAAGATGACGTCGATGTTCCGAGCTCGAAGCCATGTGACGACCGCATGGAGGGTGGTCTTGACCTGTGGAAATTTGGGTTTAGTCAAAATTCCAATGCTCTTGCTTTTCATCGCAGAGGCCTGGTCGTAATCAAAATGGATTGTGGGATGAGAGGTGCGAGATTCTATCGGGAGCCTTCTTTTGAAGTCAATGAAGTGAACGGGTGTTGCTTTATCGAACGTCTACAGCGTCATACGAAACTTTTCCATGGAGTCCATTTCGGCGGTATCCTTGACACCGGGATGCGGCCTAGTTAGAATTAGGCTAAGTTTTTCGAAGGGTTTGCTCTCGTAATTCCGCTCGTAGACCCCATCAAAAGGAGGCAGGATGTTCGAACGATTCACGGACAAGGGCCGGAAGATCATCATCCTCGCACGGGAAGAGGCCGAGCGTCACCAGAATGACTATCTGGGGACCGAGCATCTTGTCTTGGCCATTTTGCGTGAATCCGACGGAATCGCTCTGATGATTCTGAAGAAGATGGGGTTATCGACCGAGCAGATCAGACTCGAAATCGAACGGAACCTTCCGGGCGGGGGGACGACTATGACGTTCGGAGAGATTCCGTTCAGCCCCCGTGTCAAGAAAGTCATCGAATACGGAGTTGAAGAAGCACGCCTGTTGGGCCATAACCACATCGGGAGTGAACATCTGCTGCTCGGGCTTCTGCGGGAAGAAGAAGGAATCGGCGGCAAGATTCTCAGAAGCTTGGGTGCCAATCTTTTAACGGCGCGCCAGCTAACGGTCACGTTCCTCCGCAAGTCGGCTCCCCGGGAACGGGACCGGAAAAGCAATACTCCGGCGCTCGACGAATTCGGCCGGGATCTGACTCAGCTCGCCCAGGAAGGCCAATTAGATCCGGTCATCGGCCGAGCGGATGAAATCGAACGCGTCCTGCAGATTCTCAGCCGTCGTTCCAAGAACAATCCGGTGCTGATCGGCGAATCGGGTGTCGGAAAGACCGCCATCGTGGAAGGACTGGCCCAGCGGATTGTCATGTCTGAAGTTCCGGACAATCTCTTGTCGCGTCGGGTGATCGCGCTCGATCTCGGCTCGTTAGTAGCCGGGACGAAGTATCGAGGGCAATTCGAAGAACGTCTGAAGGTCGTGATGAAGGAGATTGTGCAGGCCGGCAATATCATCATCTTTATCGACGAACTTCATACCCTTGTGGGTGCCGGGGCAGCGGAGGGGTCGATCGACGCCTCGAACATGCTCAAGCCGGCGTTGTCCCGCGGCGAAATCCAATGCATCGGGGCCACGACGCTTGATGAGTATCGGAAACACATCGAGAAGGACGGTGCGCTCAAGCGCCGGTTCCAACCGATTTATGTACAGCCGCCGAGCATCGATGAAACGGTGCGGATCATCCAAGGTCTGCGGGATCGGTATGAAGAGCACCATGGTGTCGAAATTACGGAGGACGCCATCGTCGAAGCGGTCAAACTATCCGATCGATATATCACCGATCGGTTCTTGCCGGACAAGGCCATTGACCTGATCGACGAGACGGGGTCACGAGCCAAGCTTCAAACTTACGCGCTGCCGTCTGAGCTCAAGGCAATGGAACAGGAACTGAAGAAAGTCTCGCGTGACAAGGAAATGGCGATCTCGATGCAGAATTTCGAGGAAGCCGTGCGCCACAGGGAAGAAGAAGAGCGGTTGCGCAAGCTTCTAGACGAATCCAAACGTGAATGGAAGAAGAATCAGGAGAAGCAGAAGCCGACGATCGGCAAGGAAGACGTAGCCTATGTCGTCTCCAAGATGACCGGCATCCCGCTCTTCAAGCTGGAGGAAGAGGAATCGAACAAGCTGCTCCGCATGGAGGAATTTCTCCACAAACGAGTAGTCGGCCAAAACGAAGCCATCTCTGCAGTGGCGCGTGCCATTCGGCGGTCGCGAGCCGGTTTGAAGGAGGCACGAAAGCCGATTGGCTCGTTTATTTTCCTTGGCCCGACCGGTGTGGGAAAGACCGAGCTTGCGAGAACATTGGCCGAATTCCTTTTTAACAGCGAGGATGCCCTGATTCGGATCGATATGTCCGAATACCAGGAGAAGTTCACCAGTTCACGGCTCTTCGGAGCCCCTCCTGGCTATGTCGGGTATGAGGAAGGCGGCCAGTTGACGGAACGGGTGCGCCGTCGCCCGTATTCGGTCGTCCTCTTTGACGAAATTGAAAAGGCCCATCCGGATGTGTTCAACATTCTGTTGCAGGTCCTAGATGACGGGGTTCTAACGGACAGCTTGGGACGGAAGGTCGACTTCAAGAACACCGTAGTCATCATGACCTCAAACATCGGAACAAAGTTGATCCAGAAGGGCGTGTCCCTCGGGTTCCAGAGTACGGAGATCGAACAGGATCGCCGCAAGAAGGAAGAGGTCTTGGGCGAATTACGCCGCTCGTTCAGCCCGGAGTTCTTGAACCGGATCGACGAAATTGTGGTGTTCCACCAGCTTGACAAGGAACACCTTAACAGCATTCTCGATATCCTGCTCAGAGAGCTGAATCTCCGACTGTTGGAAAAGGGTGTCGAGATCGAAATCGACGACGAAGTGAAACAGTGGCTCATTAAAGAAGGCTATGAACCGCTGTACGGAGCTCGCCCGATGCGCAGAACTATTCAACGCGCGATCGGAGATCCTTTGTCGGAAGAGCTAATCAAAGGCCGGTTCAAGGACAGCCGGAAAATAAAGGTGGTCCTGCGCGATGGTGCTCCGACGTTCATTGAGCAGGAAACGCTGGCAGGTGTGTAAATAACTGCCTGTGAATCATTCTCGCCAGCGCGGCATCGATACTTGATGCGACCCCTGTGGTCAGGACCGCAGGGGTCGTACTGTTTTTGCCCCATGAGATGCCGATTGGCGTGAGGCGTTCCTTAGAGACATCATACAAGTTTATGATTGGATCAAACTCAGAGCCAACGGCGGTATGGACACCGGGGCCGCTACTTGGGCTGGAGACGTCGTGTGACGAAACATCCGCCGCGGTCCTGAACGCCGATGGAGCGGTTGTTTCCAATGTCATCAGTTCCCAACACGCCGTTCACCAACCGTTCGGCGGCGTAGTCCCTGAGCTCTCGTCTCGCACCCACATCGAGACCATCGAGGGTGTCGCCAGTCAAGCGATGCGGGAAGCGGGGGTCCAATGGTCGGACTTAACGGGGCTAGCCGTGACTCAAGGACCGGGACTCGCGGGATCCCTCATCGTCGGAGTAAACTATGCCAAAGCACTCTCGTATGCCTTGAACGTTCCGATGGTCGGAGTCAGTCACTTGGAAGGGCATATTTCCTCTGCCTGGCTGCAAGAACCAACATTTCCGGTCCCGTGCGTGGTGTTGGTCGTATCCGGAGGCCATTCACACCTGTATCTGATGCAGCTTGATGGCGGTTGCACGCTCTTGGGATGTACCAGAGACGATGCGGCCGGGGAAGCGTTCGACAAGGGCGCTCAAATGCTCGGACTCGAATACCCCGGGGGGCCGGCAATTGATCGCCTTGCACAAAGCGGCAGTGCTACGGCAATTCTGTTTCCCCGCTCGTATTTGAGGAAGGAGAGTTTGGATTTTAGTTTCAGTGGTCTCAAAACGGCGCTTCTCTATAAACTTCAACAGATGGACCAGAGCCAGCGCGATGCTCAAGCTCCCGACCTAGCGGCCGGTTACCAGGAGGCTATTGTCACTGTGCTCGTCGACAAGGCGTTTGCTGCGGTCAAGGCATACGGGGTAGCGGCTCTCGCGGTTGTCGGAGGCGTCTCTGCCAATACGAGGTTGCGCTCGCTCCTCCAGCGTCGGGCCAGCACAAGTGGCATCCGTCTGAGCCTGCCCCCGTTGTCCTATTGTACGGATAACGCCGCCATGATTGCTGCCGCAGGTCGGCAGGCCTTACTCAGGGGGAAACGTGCTGCACTCGACATGGAAGCCAACGCATGCCTGGCGGTGCACGCTTTAACCACTTAGGTAGTAAATAAGGGGATTGACCGATTCCACAAGTTCATGGACACGTCGCAGGCCTCCGAAGCGCCCAGCTCACCGCACTGGATCGCCTCTATCGACGGCGTGTCCCCGTTGACCAAGTTCTCTCGCCGGAAATTGCCAAACTTCTCGCTCAGCTGAGTCATGATCTGCGTCGACCGATCGGATTGGTGATCGCCCGTCGCGGAACCATCCAGGATGTGTTGGTAGGAGCCGACGCAGGTCCTAGCCCTGCGACTTTGGCCAAATATCGAGCGAGCTCCCGCTCTTTGCGAGGGCTCCGACTCATTCGAACTCAGCTCCACGGCCAACCCCTGAGCCAAGAAGACATCACGATGCTGGCCTTACTCCGATTTGACGTGATCGGTGCCTTGGCGGTCACTCCAGAGGGCGAGCCGGGATCGCTCTCTCTCGCCCATTTACTGCCTCCCAACCCCCAGGGGCAACTCCTCAAGGTGTTGAGCCCCATGCTGGTTCATCATTGTCCGATTGAGTTCCAATCCTTCATGCTGGAGCTTGAATCGGAGTTTCAGCGGCAGAGCACACAACATGATGTGTCAGGTCACCAGGAAACCGCCATTCTCATCAGCGCTTCTCCCCACAGCCGATCGACTCAAGATGATCGACTGACTGAACTCGCTGAGTTGGCAACGTCCGCAGACATTTCGGTAGTCGATCGAATTGTTCAGCGAACCCAAGCCGGTCATCAGCGCTTTCTCGTTGGCAGCGGAAAACTCAAAGATGTTCTCATGCTAGCGCTGCAGAAGGGGGCCGATCTGTTGATTTTCGATCAAGACCTCGCTCCGGCCCAGGCAAGGGCAATTGCAGAATTCACCGACGTCAAAGTCATAGACCGTACTCAATTGATTCTCGATATTTTCGCAAGGCGCGCACACAGTCGCGAAGGGAAGGTCCAAGTGGAACTCGCCCAACTTCGCTATTTGCTACCACGTCTTTCCGGGCATGGATCGAGTCTGTCTCGACTTGGAGGCGGTATCGGCACGAGAGGTCCGGGAGAGACAAAGCTAGAAACTGATCGCCGCCGAATCAGAGAGCGCATCAGCCACCTTGAGCGCGACCTGACGATGTTTGCTCGCCATCAGAACCAGCGGCGTGCGCGTCGTGCTCGGCACGGGATGCCGGTCGTTTCGATTGTCGGATACACGAACGCTGGCAAGTCAACCTTACTGAACGCGTTGACGAAGAGCCAGGTCGCGGCAGATGACCGGGTCTTTGAAACGTTGGATACGACGAGCCGACGCTTACGATTCCCGCATGATCAGGAGGTGATCATCACCGACACGGTCGGATTTATCCGCGACCTTCCCAAAGACCTGCTCGGTGCCTTTCGGACGACATTGGAAGAGTTGCGAGAGGCCGATATACTCCTCCATGTCGTCGACGCCAGCGCTGCCGACCTCGAGAGCCAAATCGTCGCCGTCGAAGCGGTTCTGCAGGATTTGAACCTCGAGCAAGTTCCTCAGGTGCTAGCCTTCAACAAATGCGACCGCATCCCGGGCGATCATGCGCAGTTTCTCTGCCGTCGGTATCGTGCGATTGGAATCTCAGCCCTTCAACCGGAGACCCTTCACCCGCTCATCCACTATCTGGAACAAGCGCTGGAGAGATTGGGGTCGAACATCTCCCCAGTCTCTGCCCAGCAGTCCGAAGAGGGTAGCGCCATTGCTTCTCACGCCTAACTGCTGCACATTCCAGCTCCACCGGTGATCTCGATGAGGGCATCCGCCGTTCGTATTCAGTCTCGCATAGGCCGGATTCTCGAAGCACTCCGGCGGTCCCTCCCGACGGTAAAGGTCGAACTCGACCATCGCACGCCGTGGGAGTTGTTGGTTGCGACGATCCTTTCTGCCCAATGCACGGATCAACGCGTCAACCAGGTGACGCCGAATCTCTTCCGCCGTTATCGCCGGCCTTCTGACTATGCGCAGGCACGTCTTGCGGACCTTGAAGCATTGATCCGATCGACCGGGTTTTTCAAAAGTAAAGCCAAGCACCTCGTGGCTTGTGGTCAGGCGGTTGTCGAACGATTTCACGGACAAGTTCCTGCAACGATGGAAGACCTCACCTCCTTGCCGGGCGTCGGAAGGAAAACCGCCAATGTCATCCTGGGCAACGCCTTCGGGAAGCCGGGAATTGTTGTCGATACCCATGTAAAGCGAGTTTCGAATCGGCTTGGTTTAACCAGTTCCGATGATCCCGTGAATATTGAGCACGATCTGCAGCAACTCATTCCGCAATCCGAATGGACTGCTACATCGCAACGTCTGCTCCTGCACGGTCGGTATGTCTGCGTGGCGCGCAAACCTCATTGTAGTCAATGCTCCATTGCCTCCTTCTGCCATTGGAAGGGGAAGCAAGTTCCATGATCCGCAGCATGACCGGATTTGGTCGTCGACAGACTGCGTGGCAGGATGGGTCTGTCGCGGTGGAAATGCGGGCCGTCAACCACCGTTTTCTTGAAATAGCCTGTCGGCTGCCCCGCTCATTGAATCACCTGGAAGAGACCTTCAAGAAAGCGGTGCAACAACGGTGTACTCGCGGTCGAATCGATCTTACCGTTTCTCTGCAAGGAGGGAAGGGGAGAGCCGTGACCGTCAGTCTTGACCAACCGCTGGCAAAGCAGTACCATCATACCCTCCGCATCCTCAAGAAATCCTTGAAGCTGAGCGGCTCCATCGATCTTGCCCTCATCGCCGGGCTCCGTGATGTTGTCTCCGTATCCGATCAGCCACCAGAGGATCCGAAATTGGGGAAGCTGGTTGTGCGCTTGGTAGGAGAATCGTTGGACGACCTGACAGCAATGCGATCGCGGGAAGGGGAGGCTCTGGCTAAAGACATGCTCGCAAGACTGCGGGTCATTGGGGATCATCAGCTACGCGTCTCGGCGAGAGCTCCATTGCTGGCGCAGGAGGCGTTCGATCGAATGAGAAGCCGAGTGGAGAAACTTATGGGTGAGACTGTGCCCGATCTTTCTCGGCTCAACCAGGAATTGGCAATCTTCGCTGACCGGACCGACATTACGGAAGAATTGGTCAGATTAGACTCACATATGGTACAGTTTCAGCAAACGCTGGAACGTTCGGAACCCGTTGGGAAAACACTCGATTTCTTGCTCCAGGAGATTGGTCGGGAAGTCAACACCATCGGCTCAAAAGCGAACGACACGGAAATCGCCGCCCATGTCATCCAGATGAAGACCGAGCTCGAGCGTATTCGCGAACAAGTCCAAAACATTGAATGACACCGGCTATGACTACACAGTCTTCCCCGTCAGCGCCTGAGACGTCGCGGCATTCCGCTGATCGGCGGGGGATTCTCTTTATTATTTCGGCCCCCTCTGGGACAGGAAAAACCACACTCTGCAAGCAGTTGACGTCGACCGTCCCGGGACTCTGGCATTCGATTTCCTATACCACGAGGAAACCTCGTCCGGGAGAAGAACACGGCCGTGAGTACTTTTTCATCGGAGAAAATGAGTTCCAGCAGATGGTCGATCGAAATGAATTCGTCGAATGGGCCAGGGTATACGGCAATCTGTACGGCACGCCTCGCAAGACCTTGACCGATCGACTCGAGCAGGGAATCGATGTGCTGTTGGAAATCGACGTGCAAGGCGCAATCCAAGTGAAGAAGAAGTTCGAAGATGCCGTGTCAATTTTTATTCTTCCGCCGTCGATGCAGGTACTTCGGTCTCGCTTGCAGAACAGAGCATCCGATAGCCCCGAGGAAATTCTGCGGCGCCTTCAGAAGGTGAAGGAAGAGGTCTGGAGCTATCGCGAATATGCGTACGTGGTTCGAAATGAGGATCTTTCCCAATCCTTGCGGGAGCTCGAAAGCGTGTTTCTCGCTGAACGGTTGAAAACCAAGCAGCTGAACATGGCCTGGCTTGAAAAGAATTTTATTCTGGAAGATGAACCCAAACCGGGGGATCGTAAAGATCTCCCTTAACCGTATAAAGGAGTAAGTTACCCATGGCCGATATGTTAAGTCTTCTCCCGCAGTATACGACGGATCAGTTCGATTCGCGTCACCGGCTGGTGCTGGTGGCAGCCCAACGTGCTAAGCATCTCCTGCAGGGATCACGGTCTCACGGGACTTCCCGCTTCACGAAGGAAACCACGATCGGCCTCGACGAGGTTCTGCGAGGCGAAACCAAATATCTCGTAGGGAAAGAAGCACGTGAAGCCATGAAGGAGGCCAAGCGCGGCAAAGAAGGGGAAACGGAACGGATCGCGATGATGAGCGGCGATGACGCTCGCGAAATCAAGAAGGAACTCAGTAATTATGTCGACGACACGGCGAAACCGACCGGAGTCGAAAGTGAGGAGTAAGAGGTGGACGAGGGCCAGGGACAACCGACGTTAGTCGGCGCACGGATCATTCTCGGGGTCACCGGCAGCATCGCGGCGTACAAGGCTGTTGGGCTGCTGCGTGCACTCGTGAAAGAAGGGGCCGATGTCCGGGTGGTGATGACCCATGCTGCTACAAAATTCGTCGCCCCGCTCACCTTGGAAGTGCTCTCAGGGAAGCCGGCATCAATTGATCTGTTTGAAGCCCAACACGAGATGAAGCATTTATCGATGCCCGAAGAAGCCGATCTCGTTGTCGTGGCGCCAGCGACCGCGAATTTCCTGGCCAAGGCGGCGACAGGGTTGGCGGACGATCTGCTTTCCACGATGCTGCTGACCGCGCAATGCCCGCTTCTGATCGCACCGGCAATGGATGGGGGAATGTGGAATCATAGCGCCGTGGCACAGAACGTTGAGACGCTGCGGACTCGAGGAGTAATTGTCTTGGACCCAGAAGAGGGCCCTTTGGCTTCTGGCCGATTCGGTCAGGGTCGATTGGCCGACGAAGTGCGCATTCTGGAAGCTATTCAATCTGCACTTGCTCCGCAACGTGATTGGCAAGGACATCGGATCCTTGTCTCAGCTGGCCCGACGCAAGAGCCGATCGATCCAGTACGGTTTATCTCGAATCGTTCCTCCGGGAAAATGGGCTATGCCTTAGCGGAAGCCGCTCGGATCCGAGGAGCCCAGGTGACTCTCGTGTCAGGTCCTACGGCCCTTCCAGTCCCAGCGGGTGTTGAAATCGTGGAGGTACGTACTGCTGAAGAGATGACAAAAGCGATGTGCAACAGACTACCCTGGTCGACTGTTGTCGTCATGGCGGCTGCCGTGGCCGACTATCGTCCTGCAGAGGCCTCCGTGCACAAACTTAAAAAGCAGGGACAGGGAGATCAGGTACTGCGTCTGGAGCCGACAAGAGACATTCTTGCCATGTTATCGAGTCAGCGGGCGAATCAGTTGTTGATCGGATTTGCTGCTGAGACGCAGGATCTGATCGCCCACGCGACGCAAAAACTCTCCGCAAAAGGCTTGGATATGATTGTGGCCAATGACGTCACAAGAGAAGGAGCAGGCTTTGGAAGCGATCAGAACGCCGTGACCGTAATCGATCGCCACGGACGGACAACCGAGTTTCCCTTGATGGCTAAACGCCAGCTTGCCGACCATATTCTCACCCTCGCTCGCACGCTGATCGTACCTCGCGGTTCTCAATCCGGAGCTCGGACCGAGTAAGAAAGGCTGGCCGACGATGGCGCCAAACAAGCAATCTTCCGTAAATACCCAAGAAATAGATCGCTTGGCTCTCCAATTAGTGAAAGATCCCCAGTCAAAAGTGTTCATGCCGCTGGCCGAAGAATATGTGAAGGCTGGTATGTGGCAAGAGGCGGCAGCCGTTCTGGAAGACGGCCTGAAAAATTATCCAGGGTTTATTACGGCGATGGTGACCCTGGGCCGCGCCTATGACCAAATGGGTCAGCCAACCAAGGCGAAAGCCATCCTTGAAGAAGCCATCAAGCTCAGTCCAGAGAACTTGCGGGCGCACCGAACACTGGTCAAGATTTATGTTGCGCAGGGACTTGCTGACGCTGCCTTGCGATGTTGCACTGTCATTCTAACGGTGAATCCTCAGGATGAAGAAGCCTTGTCGATCCAGGCACAACTTGGAGGAAGTCCCGTCCCACAGAAATCGATGGCGAAGCACCCGACTGTTCCTCTAACAGCGGTGAAACCAGCGCGCGAGGCTCCCGCACCTCCTGCTTCTGCATCGATTGAGTCAACGCCAACCGAAGCGGAAGCCGTGGATCCCTTAGCAGCTGCAACTACCTTGATGGAGACGACTCTCGAGCGAATGCATCGTCCCAGCGGAGAGTCGAGTGAAGAGGCGAGCAGTCCTCTTTCTGGGACGCCCGCATGCTCGACACCTGGATCGTCACGTATCGTATCGCAACTCGAAACTTGGCTCCGCTCTATCCAGTCACGGCGGCGCGACCACGACCAAACCGATCACGTGCGTTCACCGAGTTCATAAGACATTCCAATAGTTTGACCAGCCTGGAGTAGGCTGTTACAATGCCCCTCCGCTGGTCGTTCCCGCACAACCGTGGGAAATCGCTCTATCAATGACTATCGGCATGAAGTGATGCGGATATGATACGGATTCTGGTTTTGCACGGGCCTAACTTGAACCTCCTTGGGATGCGGGAACAGTCGATCTATGGAGCCACCTCGCTCGACGGAGTGGATACCGCGATCTCGAAACTTGCCGAGGAATTAGCCATTGAAGTCGATATTCGTCAGTCGAACAGTGAAGGAGAACTCGTCTCGTGGATTCAGGAGGCCCGGAGTGGGTACCAGGGAATCGTGATTAACCCAGCGGGCTATACCCATAGCAGCATCGCCATTCGAGATGCCTTGGCCGCCGTTGACTTGCCCACGATCGAGGTTCATCTGTCAAACATCCATCAACGCGAAGAGTTCCGCCATCGGTCTTACATCGCAGGCGTAGCTATGGGGCAGATTTCAGGACTGGGACCGACTAGCTATTTGCTCGCGCTTCGCGGATTGCATGACCTCCTCACCACGCCGCGCAAGCAAAAAAAGATTGCGGCAACGTCAACCGCACGACGCGTCACACGCAACACACGATAATCTCATTTGGTGCACGCTGATTTATTCACGAAAGAAGGGAGTACGGAGTGATTTCTACGACGGATTTTCGAGGAGGTGTCCGGCTGATGGTCGACGGTGAACCGTTTTATATCGTTGAATTTCAACATGTAAAACCCGGCAAGGGTGGAGCCTTCGTGCGAACTAAACTCAAGAGCTACCTTTCCGGCAACGTGCTCGACCGTACGTTCCGGTCGGGCGAGCGATTCGACGAGCCGGATCTTGAGGAACGAGAGATGCAGTTCCTCTATGCGACAGGGAACTCGTATACGTTTATGGATACGGAGACCTACGAACAGCTCACCTTCGAGAAAAGCCAGCTGGGAGAGAATGCGGATCTCTTAAAAGAAAACATGAACGTTAGGATCCTGATTTATGAGCATCGCCCCATCGCAGTCGAGCTCCCGATCTTTATCGAACTCAAAGTCGTGGACGCCGAGCCAGGTGTCCGTGGTGACACGGCCTCGGGTGGAACCAAGCCGGCGGTGGTGGAGACTGGCGCTACAATTAAGGTTCCACTGTATCTCGAAGTTGGCACGGTGATTAAGATCGATACCCGCACGAGAGCCTACGTGGAGCGCGTTCGGTGAGCAAGGGTAAGTCTCGCAAACAGCGGACAAACAAGCCGCCGATCATTCTGCCGCAAGGTTTTGCTGATACCGCGGGAGGAAAAGGATCGCCTTCCCTGCTGGGGAACCAATCCAAGCATGTCCAAGAGCTTATCGACATTTTGAAGCGTAACAATTTGACCGAGTTGGAACTCGAGCGAGAAGGAGTCAGGATTCGTGTCCGGTATGAACAAGGAATAAAAACAGTGACGACCACTGTCGCCGACGTGGGCCCCGGGACCGTCACGTCAGCGTCTCAGGCAATCCCCGCAGGGAGTACGCCGGTCGAAGACACCTCCGGCATGGTGACAATAGCATCACCCATTGTCGGGACGTTCTATCGATCCCCCTCACCGGATGCCGACCCTTATGTAGAAGAAGGGGATTACGTGAAAAAAGGACAGGTGCTATGTATCGTAGAAGCCATGAAGCTGATGAACGAAATTGAATCGGAGGTAGATGGGCGAGTGACAAAAATTCTGGCTGAAAGCACAAAGCCGGTCGAATACGGCCAAGCACTCTTCCTTATTGATCCGAAAGCCACACCATAGTCCGCCACCTATAAGCTATTTCGGAGCCACGGCGTGTTCAAGAAAGTGTTAATCGCTAATCGCGGAGAAATCGCACTGCGGGTCATTCGAGCCTGCAAAGAACTCGGCATCAAGACCGTGGCAGTCCACTCTGAAGCCGATGCCGGCTCCTTCCACGTCAAAGCGGCGGACGAACGCATCTGCATCGGACCGCCGGAGGCTGCCCTAAGTTACCGTAACATTCCGAACGTGCTGAGCGCCGCAGAAATCACGGGAGCCGATGCCATCCATCCGGGCTATGGATTTCTCTCCGAGAACGCTCACTTCGCTGAAGTGTGCGAATCCATCGGGATCAAGTTCATCGGTCCCACGTCCGAGAACATCGCCCTGATGGGTGATAAAGCCAAGGCGAGGGAAATTGTCGCGAGGAAAGGGCTGCCTGTCACACCAGGAAGCCCAGGTGAGCTCAAAAGCGAACAGGAAGCATTGGATGCTGCGACCAAGATCGGATACCCCGTCATCATTAAGGCCTCTGCTGGCGGAGGAGGACGCGGGATGCGGGTCGTCAACAAAGCTGATGACTTGGCACGCGCATTCCAAGCCGCACAGGCAGAGGCCAAATCGACGTTCGGCCATGACGGGGTCTACCTTGAGCGGTATTTTCTAGAACCTCGGCATATTGAAGTGCAGATTATCGCCGACCATCGCGGCCATGTCATTCACTTGGGTGAGCGGGACTGCTCCATTCAGCGGCGTCACCAGAAACTTGTCGAAGAAACACCTTCTCCTGCCGTGGATGAGAAGCTGCGCAAGGAAATCGGCCGTGTAGCTGTCGAAGCAGTCAAGGCTGTGCATTACCGGAACGTCGGAACCGTGGAGTTTCTGCTCGACAAAGACCATAATTTTTTCTTTATGGAGGTAAACACCCGCATTCAAGTGGAACATCCGATCACGGAAATGGTCACCGGTGTCGACCTCATCAAAGAGCAGATCAAGCTCGCCAATGGACAGGTGCTCTCCATCAAACAACAAGACATCCGTTTAAACGGCCATAGCCTGGAATGCCGCATCAACGCGGAAGACCCGGAAAAATTTACGCCTTCGCCGGGGTTGATCACAAAATACAATGCTCCGGGCGGGTTCGGTGTCCGTGTCGATTCCGCGATGGAATCCAATGCGATGGTCGTCCCGCACTATGATTCCATGATCGCAAAGGTCATCACTCACGGCCGCGACCGGCAGGAAGCGATCGCCCGCATGCGCCGCGCCCTCGACGAATTCGTCATCGAAGGCATTAAGACGACGATCCCGCTTCACAAGCGCATCCTCAACGATCCTGATTTCCAAAAGGGCCATGTCTCAACGACATTCCTCGACCGGTTCCTGGCTGGATGATCGGCCTCTCACCGAAGTTGACCCTAGAGCTCGCCTCTCTCTCGACGGTTCACGGTCATGACAGCCAACAACCATCGACGCTCACTCCAGGGACTGTACATCATTCTTGATCCCTCAGTTTGCCCAGGACGATCCCTGCGCGATGTGCTGACACAATCGGCAGCGGCTGGTGCAAAGATCTTTCAATATCGCAACAAGATGGCTTCGATGAAGGAAGCCTATGCTGAAGCCTTGATTCTGCGGAAGATCGCGGCGGAAGAGGGGGCACTGTTCATCGTCAATGATCGCTGCGATCTGGCACAGGCGGTGGAGGCTGACGGGGTGCATCTAGGCCAGGGTGACCTGCCCTACATCGAGGCAAGGATGCTGTTGGGGTCGGCCAAAATCATCGGCTTGTCAACTCACAATGCCGAGCAGGTGCGACAAGCGGACAAGCTAAATCCCGACTACATCGGGTTCGGGCCGATCTTTAAGCCTGCTTCGAAACACGACCACGATCCGGTCGTCGGGTTGGAAGGGTTGCAGCAGATCCGACCCCTCACGGCACTTCCCATCTTTGCCATCGGCGGGATCCAAGCGGACCAAGTTAAGACCACCCTGCAGGCGGGCGCCAATGGCATCGCTGTTATCTCGGCAGTGCTGACCGCACCGGATGTAAAAAAGGCCGTCGCGCAACTCATTTCATTGCTCTCCTAACGACCTTGGCCAGTTTCTTTATTGCTGCCGAATGGGCCAGCCGCGTAGCCGACCGTCGAAATTGGCGTGACAGTTCCGATCGATAAGGGAGTGGGCCGATCACCGGCACGCCCGCCTTCTTCCGCAGAATCTCGACTGTGGTTCGTTCCTGCAAACGATCGATCTTCGATCGCACCGGCTCGGTTTGATTCAGAACTAGTGCCACGATGGGTATTTTCCGGCGCTGAAGGGCTTCGACGGTCAGCAAGGCGTGATTGATCCCGCCTAGTCGGGATCGACCCACAACCACCGCCGGAAGCTTCAAGTGAGCGACAAGATCAATTACCGCGAATTTGGGAGCGAGTGGCACATGCACCCCGCCGACTCCTTCCATCACAAGGCATTCATACCGATCGGAAAGAAGTCGATAGACTTTGTAGATCACTGCCGGGTCGATCTGCCGCCCTTCGGCTTGTGCTGCCGCCAGCGGCGTGAGCGGCAACTCGAATCGAAAGGGGCTGATGGCTCCCAGGGCTTCATCGGATTCGACGATGCCTTGCAACCGTGCTCCATCAGACTGAGCCAGCCTGGCTTTCGAGACACCGGTCTCAATCGGCTTCATGACGCCTACCGTATAGCCTTGCTGCTTCATCTGAAGGGCAAGGACGGCCGAGACGAGAGTTTTTCCAACGGCCGTGTCTGTTCCAGTAATGAACACTCCCGTGTGTGTGGATTGACCAGTTCGGCGCATCACAATTCTCGGCTATCACAATTCCAGATCTGTCCCGACACATCAGACAGTTCCGCCAGATGAACGACCGTCTTGGCCACTTCCGAAAGGGCAGGGGATCGTCCCAGTAGGTGATCGGTCAATCCATCAGGCCCAGGCATGGCCTCTCCAGCGAGGCTCGTGTTTTGCCACCCAGGTAGCACAAGATTTACTCGCACGTTATAGGGTCCCCATTCATGAGCAGCGGTTTTTATCAAGCCGATGAGCCCCGCCTTCGATGTAGCATAGGCAGCTTGGCCGGGGCTCCCATGCAGGCCCGCATATGAACCGATGACAATGATGGCTCCCCCGCCTTGCTCGATGAGTACTTCGGCCATGGCGCAGAGGCAATGAAATGTCCCGGTGAGATTCGTTGCCATGACCTGGGTCCAGTCTTCTTCCTTTTGGCGGATGAGAAGCTCGCCTGACCCAACACCAGCATTGCACACAAATACATTGTGTTTCCTTGCAGTTCGGCGATATACATCCATCATCAGTTGAACATCGTTTTTCTGTCGAATGTCGGCTTGGTAAAGATCGCCCGTCCCTCCCGCTCTCAGGACGGCCTGTCGTGTGCTTTCGGCCGCCGCCTTGCTCTGAAAATAATGTACGCCGACATACCAACCTCTCGACGCAAACGCCACGCTGATAGCTCGCCCGATTCCTCCAGATGCACCGGTCACAAGGACCGCCGACGCGCGCTGATGCATGGGTGCCCGTCGGCTTGAAGGCCGAACTGATTGCCGTTGTGAGGGCATAGGGTTGCCATTATGGTCAGGACGTTCTCCCAAGGCAAGTCTCACGCTCTTCGAGTGTGGGGTGATCCTCAGAGCGTTACTTGCCGCCCTAGCGACGCCTGTGATACCGTCAGCCCACTCTTTGGATGATGTGTATGCCCGTAAACTCGGTTGCCGTCCGCTGTATCGTCATGGCCGGATTCCTGCTTGGTTTCGGGGGCGTCGCACCGCTTTCCGTACTCCATGCCGAAGAGACGGGGATCATCGCCCATTCGGAAGAATATTTTCCCGACGAAGTGGGCAATCGGTGGACATATCGTGGCCAAATCTCTGAGGGTCCTCTCCAAACAATCGACTTGAAGGTATTCAGTAACGTGTCTTCTGTGACTGGAACAAAATCGATCAAGGGCTTAAAAGTTACAGTCTTCCATGATTCCAACCCTGGGAATCACGGACCATCAGATAGCTTCTATCGGCGCGACATTGTGGGAATTGTTTATTACGGGTCTGAGCCGGGAACTCCCCTCGAGAAGCAGCTGATTCCCTATCAAATTATCCGGTTTCCGATGAAGGTCGGGACATCCTTCCAACAGTTCGACCGTTCAGGGTTAGATTTCGGCACCGACATGGATCGGGACGGTACGAACGAGAAAGCTGATGCCCGAGGCCATGCGACGATCGCGGGGGTGGAGTCCGTCACCGTTCCGGCCGGAACGTTCAAGGAGGCGGTCAAGGTTGAAGCCCAGATGACGATGCGGATTCATCTGTCTGGAGCTGACAAGACCGCGACGGGAACCGACGTCATGACAGCCTGGTTTGCGAAAGGGGTGGGACTGATCAAATATACGGAGCGTCAGGAGATTTCCTTAGTCCAGGACCGTGGAGTGGTGACGGAAATTACGGAAGAGTTGGAATCGTACGAGGTGAAGCCGGCGGAGACATCATTCGATTGGCGCGAAGCCCCTGCGCAGCGTATTTTCGCTAATGATTCGACTGACCGTGAATTGCATCAGATAGTCCTGTCCCCCCGCCTTTGATCCGACTCCGGAAAAGCGATGTCCACCAAAAGGCTGTCGACCGACGAGTGCACCGGTTATCGGCCGGTTGAGATACAGATTTCCCACATCGAACTGCTGCTGTGCGAGGGCTAAATTCTCTGGGCTTCGTGAATAGACGCCGCCGGTGAGCGCATAGGACGTTGCGTTGGCCAGCGTCAAGGCCTCCTGAAACGATTCGGCTTTCATCACTGCGAGCACAGGTCCGAAGATTTCTTCCTGCGCGAGCCGATGCGTCGGCTTGACATCGGCAAATACTGTCGGCCCCACATACCATCCGGGACCAGGTACAGCCCGTTCGACGACCAAGCGGGCATCCTGTTTTCCCATCGCGATGTGTTCGGTGATTTTCGTCTGGGCGCGGCTGTCGATCACCGGTCCGACCTGCGTGCCCGGTTCTTCGGGGTTCCCGATGATGAGGCTCAGGACTGCTTCTTTCAGCCGATCAAGAAATAGGTCATAGATTGAGGCATGCACAATCGCCCGAGAACAGGCGGAACACTTTTGGCCGGCATAGCCAGTAAAGGAGGTGACGATACCGGTGATGGCTTCGTCGAGATCTGCCGTCTCATCGACGATGATTGCGTTCTTGCCTCCCATTTCGGCTATGACACGCTTGATCATAATCTGTCCTGGCGCAACGGCACTTGCATCTCTCATGATGTTCAGGCCCACGTCCTTCGAGCCGGTAAATGCGATCGTGGCCACGTCAGAGTGCTGCACCAATAGCCGCCCGATCTCCGGCCCACCGGCCACACAGCACAACGCTTCATCCGGTACCCCGGCCTGGCGAAGGATGTCCGTCAGGATCTGCCCCAAGACGGAGGACCGCTCAGAGGGTTTAAAGACGACGGGATTACCCGTCACGAGAGCTGCCGAGACCATGCCGGTCGGAATGGCCAGTGGAAAATTCCACGGGGCGATGACCGCCGTCACCCCTCGCGGGTGATACGAACGGTGATTGAGTTCCCCCGGCTCGGATCCCAACCGTGCCGGGATGGCGAGTCGTTGCCATTCCGCGGCATAGAACTCCAGAAAATCGATGGCCTCTGCCAGATCAGCGTCCGCTTCCCGCCAGGGTTTACCGCATTCTAAAATCTCCCAGGCGGCCAGCTCGTCGCGGCGCTGTCGCATGAGCGAAGCGGCTCCGCGCAGAATGTTGACACGATCCTCCGCAGCTGTCTCGCGCCAACGCTGCCAGCCTGTGACCGCACTTCGTACAGCTTGGTCGATCTCATCGGGCCGCGCAGTTGTCACGTGCCCGATTGCCTCATCCGGCCGGTTCGGGTTGCGAGACTCGATGACCGGACCGGATGGCTGGCCGCTTCCGATTGAAGATGCCCACTTCTTGCCCAGGTGCGCTCGGACTGTCGCGAGGGCGGTCTGCATTGCAACCCGGCGGCCGGCCTCTGCAAAGTTGCTGGTCGGCTCATTGTAAAATCCGACATTCTCGGCGCCTCGTGAGGAGGCTGTTTTAGCTGGCGCGGCGCTTCCTGATGAAGGAGGAGCGAGCAACGTCGTCAAAGATTCTGATTCCACATACTCCTTGCGGAGAAACGATTCATTCGACGTGTTTTCAAGCAAGCGTCGGACGAGGTAGGCCATTCCGGGGAGAAGTTCTCCGATCGGGGCATAGAGTCGCAAGCGGCGTCCCAGTTGAGTGATGGCCTGCTGAAAGGGCTCGGCCATTCCAAAGATCATCTGATACTCCCAGGTTTCCGGAGACAGCTTGAGTGATCTGGCCGTAGCCTCGATGTGGGCCAGCGTCCGGAGGTTATGCGTACCGAAAGCGGGTCGGATAATCGTCGTGTGGGTTAGCAGGGTCTGGGTGAGCGTTTCATAGTTGGTATCCGTCTCGACTTTTTGCTCGAAGAGGGGAATCGACCATCCTCGTTGCCGGTAGCGAATGATATCCGAATCCCAGTAAGCGCCTTTCACCAAGCGCATGGTGATCGGAGCCGACCGATGACGGACCCACGTAAGGAGATGATCGACGTCCCGCTGTGTCTCTCGATGGTACGCCTGAAGCGCAAGCCCCACGTGCGGACATGTCCGATAGGCCGGTTCTGAAAACAGCCTGGTAAAAATTTCTATCAGCAGATCCTTCGTCTCAGCCTGTTCCATGTCGAAGATCAGGGAAGCCGGGAGCTTCATCGCCAGGTCGAGGATGGGATGTAACCGTGCTACGACGGACCGATAGCTGCCCTCGGGGTCGATCGGGTCCAGATGTGGCGACAGCGCCGAAATCTTGAGCGAAAGCTGAACGCGCGGGATAAGACCAAGATGATCCCGTTCCAGCAACGGGACGGACGGCCATTCCGTGGCAATCTGGGTCAGTTCGTGCAAGGCCTTCAGGCATCGATCCCGATACCGGTCGCCTTCGCGGTCACTGATGGTGGCTTCTCCCAGGAGATCGACGGACCAGGACCGTCCCTGCGTCCACAGCTCAGCCAACACCGGTTCCGCTTCAGCGACTGTGCCGCCGGCAATAAAACTCCTGGCCATCTGTTCAACTTGGGTCCTGATCGCTTTTCCGGTGAGCCGAGCGCCAAGCTGCGTCGCCGCCATCGCATGGAGCCCCCATTGCGCCCCGAAGATTTGCGCACTCACATTTCCCAAATACTCTTGCGCGAGGGTCACGACTCGCGCATCGTCGACGACCGAAGGTAATACGTCGATGAAGCGAAACAGCTGTGTCTTGAAGGCGCTGTCATGCATAGCCAAGTTGATGGCCGCTTGCGACCACCAGCGGAGGTTGAACATGCTCGGTGCCTGACCGGCTGAAAGACGGGCAAGTTGCTCACCAATGCGACGGATTTCTGGTTCCAGGGAAGGACCACCTGGGTGCATGGGCATCCTCAGACAGGGCGATGGCGAACCTTCTTTTAGTATACACTGCGATGCTGCTGCTAAAAAATTCCTCTCCTCCGTTTGCGTCAGACAGTGCTTCCATTTCCCCCTGTGATGTTCCGATTAAGCGATTCCCGCTGCTCAGCAGAAAGAAGGATAGTCAGGTCGCGCTTGAACACCGGTCTGCGCTGGGAGAGTCGGCCCGCCTCCATCGGTACCTGTGGCGAGGGGGTGCCATACTCATCATCACAGCACGCCTGTGTTGTCCTGAACGGGCCCCACGTGAGACAAGTCCGATTTATCTGAGTGGATCATCTTGACCCTTTCCCCGGTTGGCCTCGCCACGAATCTGCGACGGCTCGATCGCCTTGTTTTATCGGAGTGGCGCTGCCCCGTTGGCCCAGTTGGGCTATGGTACCTTGGTCCAACCGGCCCATTTTCTTTCGCTGCCTCAATCGCTTATGATGAAAGAAATACTTCTTGAATTCGCTTATCGTGCTTGTACGGACCGTATGCGAGACGAGGGAGGATCCCATGGCCGACGAACATGCGCATGGCACACAACCAGCTGAGGGAAAAGACAACCTGATTCCCGGCGTGAAACACGCTATCGCGATAAGCAGCGGCAAAGGTGGGGTGGGAAAATCGACTGTAGCAGCAAACCTCGCTTGCGCACTCGCGCTGGCCGGCGTCAAAGTCGGACTGTTGGATGCAGATCTCTACGGCCCGAACATCCCGATGATGATGGGAAGTACCAAAGGTCCCGAGCAGAAAGACGGCAAGATTCTACCAGTTGAAAACTATGGTGTGAAACTTATCTCCATGGCTTTCCTCGTTCCGGAAGAATCTCCGCTCGTGTGGCGTGGACCGATGGTCCATCAATACCTGCAAGCGTTCTTGCGCGACGTCCTGTGGGGCGAACTGGACTACCTGCTCATCGATCTACCACCTGGCACCGGAGACGTCCAACTTTCTTTGTCGCAAATGGTGCCGCTGGCCGGTGCCATCACGGTGACCACGCCACAAGAAGTCGCGCTCTACGACGTCCGGAAGGGCATGGCCATGTTTCAAAAGGTGAATGTCCCGCTCCTCGGCATCATCGAAAACATGAGTTATTTCGTCTGCAGCCATTGCGGGGAACGGACCGAGATCTTCTCGTATGGAGGCGGTGAGCGAGCGGCGGAGAAGCTTGCCGTGCCCTTCCTCGGACGGATCCCCATCGATCCGGCAATTCGTGACGGAGGCGACACCGGACATCCTATTGTCGTGGCCGATCCGGCCTCCCCGCAGGCCGCCGCGTTCCGTGATATTGCGCAGAAGATCATCGCCGAGGTGGGTGGTGCAGGGCAGGGGAGTACGCCGATCGAGAGCCTGCTCAAGAAGATCAAAAAACCCTTCACAAACAACTAACGGATAATCGAAAGGAGGGGGAACCATGGGGGAGTTTGTTCGAGTGGCCGGCACGGCAGATGTCAAACCGGGTCACGGCATTGTCGCAGAAGCCAGCGGCAAGACTCTCGCGGTCTTCAATGTGGACGGTACGTTCCACGTCATTGACAATACCTGCGTGCACCGCGGCGGGCCTCTTGGTGAAGGCGACCTCACAGGGAACGTGGTCACCTGTCCCTGGCATGGATGGGAATATGATGTGACCACCGGCGGATGTGTGAATAATCCTGCGGCAAAAGTGGAACGGTACGAAGTGAAGGTCGAGGGCTCCGACGTCAAAGTTCTTCTCTAGCCCCACGATTGATCCGACAACATCGGGGTTGAGTCGGCTCTCAAGCCTCTGCATAATGCATGTATGGACCGAGCCGACCTGCTCTCGCTCTATCGGGACATGCTGCTGATCCGCCGGTTTGAAGAAAAATCGGCGGAGATGTATGCCCTCGCCAAGATTGCCGGCTTCTTGCATCTCTATATTGGAGAAGAGGCGATCGCTGTCGGCGCCATTACCGCGCTCCGGCCGGATGACTACGTGATCAGCAGCTACCGCGACCACGGACACTGTCTGGCCCGCGGCTCCGACCCGGGACGAGTCATGGCCGAACTCTTCGGCAAGGCGACCGGCCTATGCAAAGGGAAGGGCGGCTCCATGCACCTCATAGACGTCCCACGCCGGTTCATGGGCGGTTACGCCATCGTGGGTGGCCACATCCCGCTTGGAGTGGGTCTGGCCTTTGCGACCAAGTATCAAAAGCTCGATCTCGTCACGGTCTGTTTCTTCGGTGAAGGGGCGGTGCCGAGTGGGCAGGCACACGAAGCGCTCAATCTGGCCGCCCTGTGGAAACTTCCCGTGATCTTCATCTGCGAGAACAATCGCTATGGCATGGGCACGCCGGCTGAACGGGCAATCGCGCTCTATACTGATGTGGCAGGGATGGCCCGTTCCCATGGCATTGCGGCAGAGCGTGTCGATGGGATGGATGTCCTGGCGGTCCGTTCACTGATGCGGAAGGTGGTGGATCAGGTTCGCGCGGGACAAGGACCATTTTTCCTCGAAGCGATGACCTACCGATTCATGGGCCATTCGATGGCCGACCCGGCGCATGGACATTACCGAACCAAAGAGGAAGTGGAAGAGCATCGCAAGCATGACCCGCTCCTGTCGCTGAAGGAGACAATCCTGCGCCACAATCTGGGCACGGAGGCCGACTTCAAACAGCTCGAACGAGATATCAGTGAGGTGGTGATGGCCGCCGTCAAGTTTGCAGAGGAAAGTCCCTTCCCGGCGCCGTCGGACTTGCACAACGATGTGCTGGTGAAGGAATAGGTGATCCATGGTGCTGTCGTACCGGGACGCGCTCAATCAAGCGATGCGGGAAGAAATGCGTCGAGACTCGCGCATTTTTCTGATTGGCGAAGAGGTTGCGTACTACCAGGGCGCCTTTAAGGTGAGCAAGGGTTTCATGGAAGAGTTCGGCCCGCAGCGGGTGATTGACACGCCGATCACGGAAGCTGGCTTCACGGGCCTGGCCATCGGCGCTGCCATGGCAGGATTACATCCCATTGTCGAACTCATGACGTTCAATTTTGGCATTCTCGCGCTGGATCAGATCGTCAACAACGCTGCTAAGCTGCACTATATGTCAGGCGGGCAGCTCACGGCTCCCCTCGTGATCCGTGGTCCAGGCAGTGCTGCTCACCAATTGGGCGCCCAGCATTCGCAGAGCCTGGAGGCGTGGTTCTGCCACGTCCCGGGGTTGAAAGTAATGGCGCCGGCGACCCCCCACGATGCCAAAGGCTTGCTTAAGAGCGCGATCCGGGACGAGAACCCCGTCATCTTCATCGAGGCCCAGTTACTCTATGCAACGAAGGGCGAGGTTGCCGAAGGGGAGTACACGATTCCCGTCGGGGTCGCCGAGGTGAAACGCGCAGGGGACGACGTCACGATCGTTGCCTACTCGAAGATGCTCTTGCTCGCGTTGGACGCGGCCGACCAACTGAGTCGCGAGGGTATCGAGGCGGAGGTCGTCGATCCACGGACTCTCAGACCGCTGGATATCCAGACGATCGCCGCCTCAGTGAAGAAAACTGGGCGCCTGGTGATCGTCGAAGAAGGCTGGCCGTTCTGTGGCCTCGGCGCGCAGATTGCCGAGAGTGTATACGCGGCGGCGTTTGACTATCTCGATGCGCCCATCCTGCGCGTCACCGGGGAAGACGTGCCGATGCCCTACTGCCGTCCGCTGGAGGATGCGGCCATTCCGGATCAAGTGCGCGTCGTCGCAGCTGTAAAATCAGTCTGCGGTAAGCGGTAACCAGAGAGGCACGATCAGCCATGTCATCGCACACTCAGACTCCCAACCATATCGACATCACAGCCACACTGGTTCGACTGTATGTCTTCCTCGCGCAATACCTCGATCGATGTCTCGATGAAGCATCTCGGAAGGCGTTCCCGGATGAAGAACTGCATGCCCATCTTGCCAAGACGCGCGCCGCGATGGCGGACATCCTTGCAGTCAATCCGGTGGTCAAGGGTAAAGTCGAGAACGAATGCAAAGACGTGCTCGCCCTCGGAGCCGCGATCTTGAAAGGCGGCCATGAGCGAGCGACGACAATGGAGCCGATGCAGGCACAGCGCGCCATCCTGAAGACCAAGACGATCGCCTTGAGCGACCTGTTGGCTGTTTTTCGAGCTCTGTGAAACCAAGTGAACACATGGACCAGCACCGACTCGCCGGCCTCGATGCACTTGAGCGTGGGTTCAGCCGACCAGTCGAGTTTGAACTGGCCGAAGGCGGTATTCGAGCCATCCTACGATATGAGACAACGCGTGTCGTGACAGCCGTACGGGATACGCAGGGGACCGCATTGGAAGAATTGATCCATACCCTTCACGAACAGGGCTACTCGCAACTGCGCAGTCAACTGAGCGTACGAAACGGTCTGTACCTGGGCTCCCAGGAACCATGGATCGAATATCTGGATCCGGAACGGAAAGCCGAGCAATCGGGTGGGTGGTTCGACAAATTGCGCCGCTGTTTCCAGCGGCGACATGAGGAAACGCATGGCTAGTCGCGTCGTCATGCCCAAACTCAGCGATACGATGGAAGAAGGTGTCCTGCTGGCCTGGAAGAAACGCGAAGGCGACCAGGTTCAGGCAGGGGAGGTCCTCGCTGAAATCGAAACCGACAAAGCCGTCATGGACCTCGAGGCGTTCGCATCCGGCGTCCTGCGCAAGATCCTGGTGCAGAACGGGGAAACCGTCCCCTCGGGAACGCTGATCGGCGTCATCGGCGAGCCAGATGAAGACATCACCGCGGCATTGACCGACACCATCGCCGCTACGCCGGCCGCAGGAAGCAGCACAAAAGCAAGCACGGCGCCCGGTGCGGGCCCGGTGGTGGCTCCGCCGACCCGTGCAGAGGGTGTTCATCCCATCGCCTCGCCTCGTGCGAAGGCTCTTGCCGCCGAACGAGGGATCGACCTTTCCACCATCGCAGGCACTGGCCCTGGCGGGCGGATTGTCGAAGACGATGTCGTGAAGGCGGTACCTGTGACGCAGGTCATGCCTCCGGGAACAGACCACCCGTTGAGCCAGATGCGAAAAGCCATTGCCCGGGCCACCAGTCAAAGCAAGGCACCGGTACCGCACTTCTACCTCACCATCGACATCGATATGAATCCGGCTGAGCGATTCCGCGATCAGAGCAAACAGAGCCGTCAGAACCATCCATCCGTTACCGATCTGTTGATCAAAACTGCGGCTCTGGCCCTCAGTCGCCATCCTGAGATCAACGTGTCTTACACCGGTGACGCGATTAGGCGGCATGCAAGCATCGATATCGGTGTGGCGGTTGGCATGGAAGATGGCCTCATCACGCCGGTTATTCGCGACTGCGGCTGTAAGTCACTCCACGACATCTCGACTGAATCCCGAACACTGATCGAACGGGCCAAACAGAAACGGTTGCGCCCCGATGAGTACACTGGCGCCACATTTTCCATCTCCAACCTTGGAATGTTCGATGTGGAAAACTTTATCGCTGTGCTTATTCCGCCCCAGGCAGCCTCAATCGCTGTGGGCGCCATCCAAGATGTGCCAGTCGTACGGAAAGGCACCATAGTACCTGGCCGACGCATGAAGGTCACGTTGTCATGCGATCACCGAGCCTTAGATGGATTACAAGGCGCGGAATTCTTGAAGACCTTCAAGTGGTGTCTGGAGCACCCTCAAGAGCTTATTCAACGAGGAACGACTCCATGAACTTCATACCGATCGACCGGGTTCGTTCCTTGCCATCTGAATCCGCGAATAGCCGTGGACATTCAGCCATTGGCCGGCCACGATTACCGCCCTGGTTCAAAGTTCATGCAAAAACCGGCCCTGACTATCTCGACATTAAGCACACGATGGAACAGCTCAAACTCCATACCATCTGCGAGGAAGCTCGTTGCCCCAACGTCTGGGAATGTTGGAACGCCCGCACCGCGACCTTTCTGATTCTTGGGAACATCTGCACGAGGCGATGTCACTATTGCTCGGTCACCACAGGCCGTCCGCTGGCTGTGGATCATGAAGAACCGCTCCGTGTCGCCGAAGCCGTTCGGGCATTGGGTTTACGCCATGCGGTTATCACCTCCGTGAACCGGGATGAATTGGCGGATGGCGGGGCCGCCATCTTTGCCGGAACGATAACCCACATCAGACGGTTGATTCCGACCTGCACGATCGAAGTGCTTATCCCGGATTTTGAAGGGAACACCACGGCGCTCGCATCCGTATGCGCCGAGAAGCCAGATATCCTGAACCATAACATCGAAACTGTCCCGCGGCTGTTTTCGACACTTCGCCCTCAAGGAAAGTATCGGCGTTCTATTGAGCTGTTGCGGCACGCGAAGGAGCTGGGGATGACGACGAAATCGGGGCTGATTCTGGGGATGGGCGAAACAGTGGATGAGGCCCGCGAAGTTATGCACGATCTGCGTTCCATCGACTGCGATATCATGACCATTGGACAATACCTCCAGCCGACCAAAGACCACCTGCCCGTCGTACGCTTCTATGATCCCTCCGAATTTGCCATGTTAAAAGAGGAGGGGCTAGCTCTCGGTTTCATGCACGTCGAATCAGGTCCATTGGTCCGTAGTTCCTATCATGCTGCGCAGCACGTCGTCTCCGACCAAAACGGAGACTTTCCTGACCCTCGTTAAGTCGGCGTTCTTCGCGTATTTCTTTACATTCTTTGGCTGAGTGCTTGGCTTCAAACAGGTACGCTCGCCGGTGCTCGAGGCGGAGCCTCTGAGGGCATACTCCGTCTCGTGTGAGGTATGGAGATGAAGGGGGTTGAGACACTTGCGTGGCTGGTTCTGGCATTCTCAGATGGATCCGACTGTCTGCTTCAAGGATCGTTCCACGGGCTTCCACAGGGTAGAACGTTCGTGAGGGAAGACGGCTGCGCGGTGCAATCTCAACAGGACGGAGGATATCTCGTGTTTTGGTCCGACCACCGTTGGGTGGCGATCAGAATTCCGTCAGGGGCGAAGTCCTTATCCTACCGATGGGGGCGCGCCGTGGCACACGTGAATGGGGATAGTGTGAATGTCCAGCAGTGGACCGTCCATGAGCGACTCTTACCATGGGAGCACTTTTCCGAAATGGAGTGTCGGTGGTGCTGGACGCACTCGGCTAGCCTTGGTGCTATCACATGCTCGGTCGTGAGAGAGATTATCTGTATTGACCTAACAACGGGAGGAGAGTAAAGGATCAGGACATCACAGAAGAGATTAATAGGTTTACATAATAGATCTTATCGGACATTGTAATCGCGGGTCCTCATGCTGCTTGAATTTCTTGGTCGCCTTCAAAAAGAACTCTCGATTACTGGCCAGGCCATCTATGAGACGATTCTCGCCATTGCCGAACGCGTAAACCGGAAAGTCGAAGTCCTTCGTCTCCATGGCCAAGCCTCTGCAGCCATCACCCAGGTTGATATGGCGCATGCCGATCTTGGCCGCCAGATCGCCGCCCTCTGGCCTCGGAAATTTCTACCTGATCATGAAGCGGCCGTTGCGACTGAATTGAACCGACTCCTGACCCAAACCAGTGCCCGCGTCCACCAGCTCAAACAGGCGCTCCTCACAGTTGATAGCCAGGTACGGGCGCTGAAACTCGAGACGATACAGGAAGATTTACTCACGCTTCAGCGAGACCTCAGCCGCCGATCCGCTGCCCTTGAACGTATTGTCTTGTCCGCCGGCGCTCCTGCGATCGGACAAAAAATCGTTGAGCTGCACCTTCCGGAGTCAGTGCGCATCGTGACGATCTTTCGAGGCCCTTTTTTCATCAATCCATCTGAGGACCTGGTGCTGCGCACTGATGACATTTTGATCGTGGTCGGACTGCAAGCTGATCTTGCCAAGGCGGCTTCACAGGTTGCTGGCCGTGTGAGGTCCGCCTAACCTAGCAACAGCAGACATCGAGAATGGGCGTGGTATAAAATAAATAGATGTATATGACCAATGCGCGTCATATCCTTTCCCTGTTATCTGCTATCGTGCTCATCCTGCAGCTGGATGTGGGTCAGGCTGGCACTGAGCCGGACAGATCAGCTCCCACACGCTCGCCTAACGGCCTTCAAATGTTGGAGGAAATTCAGACTGTCATCACCGAGCTCGCTGAGTCTGCAAAGCCGTCCGTCGTCAATCTCTTTCCCCTCAGCGGTCCTGGACGCGCTCGAGAATTGCCTCAGGACCGAATCCCCAACTCTCCGGGATCCGGGTCAGGTCTGATTGTGGATGCCGACGGCCACATCGTCACAAACAATCACGTGATTGGAGACGCCACAGAAATTGAGGTGCGCTTGTCTGACAAATCGACCCTGATCGGACAAGTAATCGGGAAGGACCCGGATACCGATTTGGCGGTCATCAAGGTTACCCCTGAGCACCCGCTCGTCTATGCCAAGTTTGGGGATTCGAGTTCAGTTCGTGTCGGCCAATGGGTTTTGGCGGTGGGCAACCCCTTCGGCCTGGACCGGACAGTCACCTTGGGGGTGGTCAGCGGAATCGGACGAGAAAACATTAATCTTTCACGCTATGAAAATTTCATTCAAACCGATGCCTCGATCAATCCGGGTAACTCGGGAGGACCATTGTTTAACCTCCACGGCGAGGTGATCGGGATCAATACAGCCATCATCAACTTTGCGCAAGGCATCGGGTTCGCCATCCCCTCCAATATGGCCAAACAGGTGATCCAGCAATTATTGGCGAAGGGACGCGTGGTTCGTGGATGGCTGGGGGTCGGCATTCAGCCGCTCACGCCGGAGCTGGCACGTAAGTTCGGTGTCCGCGAAGGGGAAGGAGTGCTGGTCAACGAAGTGTTTGAGAAGGATCCCGCTGCGTCAGCCGGCATCAAGCCCGGCGATATCATTACCAAGATCGATGGCAATCCCGTCGATACTCCTAATCGTCTCTCCCGGCTCGTGGCCGGCTTACTTCCCGGAGCGACAACGAAAGTCGAAGTTGTGCGGGATCAGACGCGATTGACTTTGGAGGTAGGGTTGACGGAACGACGCGATACTGCGGTGGTGGCGTCGCTCCCGCAAGCGCGAACGGAAGTGAAACTGGGACTTGATGTGCAGGATTTAACGGCCGGGTTGGCCGACAAGTTTAAACTTCGGGAAAGCAAAGGTGTGCTCATCACCAAAGTCGACCCCGGAAGCCTGGCGCAATCGGAAGGGTTGCGCGAGGGAGACCTTATCAAAGAAGTGAACCGCGCGGAAGTCGGTACAGTTGGCGAATTCTCAACAGCGATCTCAAAAATCCGACGCGGAGAGACCGTCCTACTCCGAGTTCTTCGCGAAAACCGGGCGTTCTATGTAGTTCTCAAGTCGTCTGAGTAACGACACTCATTGTGCGACGACTGTGTGTTTTTCGGCCTTCTGCTCCTCAATCACCCGCGTCGCGAGATCTCGGGGGACTTCCTCATAGCGGGTGAACGCCATTCCATAGCTGCCACGTCCCCCAGTCAATGAATTCAGGGTGGTGGCATAGGTCAATACCTCGGCCAGTGGCACCAGGGCGGTAATGAATTCCGTATGGTCCTTCGCTTCGACGTGGAGGATCCGCCCGCGCCGCGAATTCAAATCCCCGATCACGGCCCCGATATGATCTGCCGGTGCTTCGACTTCCAGCGTCATCAATGGTTCCAACAGCACCGGATGAGCGGATTCCATCGCTTTCTTAAAGCCCATCGAGGCGGCAATTTTAAACGACATCTCCGATGAATCCACGACATGGTACGACCCATCATAGACGGTGACCGATAGGTCAACGACGGGACAGCCTGCAAGTGTGCCGTGCTGCATTGCCTCGATCACGCCCTTTTCCACAGCGGGAATGAAGTTACGAGGGATCGCACCACCCACGATTTTATTGGCAAATGTAAAGCCAGCTCCGCGTGGAAGCGGCGCAAGTTCGAGCCAGCAATCGCCATATTGGCCATGGCCACCCGTCTGCTTTTTATACTTCCCTTGAGCCTGAGCCGTCCCCCGAATCGTTTCACGATAGGGAATCTTGGGTGTGTGCAGCACGACGTCCGCCCCGTACTTGCGATGGAGCTTTTCGAGGGCGATGTCGATATGGAGTTGACCTAACCCACTGAGGACCATTTCCTTGGTGTCGGCATTGCGATGGAATTCAAGCGTTGGATCTTCTTCAATCAGCTTGTGGAGACCCAAACTGACCTTGTCAACGTCCGCCTTGGCCTTTGGTTCAATCGCAAACGACATGACGGGCTTGGGTAAAGCCACGCTACTATAGCAGATGGGAGCCGTTTCTTCACACAGCGTATCCCCGGTTTGCGTATCTTTCAGTTTCCCGAGTGCGATGATTTCTCCGGCCTTGGCAAAAGGGATGGCCGTGTGTTTCTTGCCCACGAGCGTATAGAGGTGCCCCCCTTTTTCCTTCATCGCACGGGTTGCGTTAAATACAATAGAGTCGGCCTGCAAGGTGCCTGAAAGGACCCGTACGTAAGAGAGTCGCCCGATGAAGGGATCAATAATCGTCTTGAATACGATAGCGGACAAGGGATCCCCTGCACCGGCCTGCCGCCGTACCACTTCACCAGTCTCCGGATTGACGGCTTCCAAGGGGGCGCGCGTTGCCCGTTCAACCGGAGATGGCAACAGACCAGCGACGGCGTTGAGCAGCGGGACAATGCCGATGTTTCTGAGTGCAGACCCACAGAACAGTGGAAGCAGCTGCCCAGCGTGGACCGCAGACCGGAGCCCGTTCAGCAGATCCTCCTGGGATAATTCTCCGGCCGAACAATACTGTTCCAATAACCGATCGTCGGCTTCCGCGACCGCTTCCTGGAGCCGTTTACGAGTCTCTCCTACTTCCTGTTGCAACGATTCTGGGATCGGAGTCTGTTGAGCTTTTGGAGACTCTGTTTGAGAGAGCACCTGGACCTGGGCTAGCAGATCAATCACCCCTACGAGTTGACCCCCCGTGACAATTGGTAATGTAAGAGGAAGCACTGGTGAATCGAAGCTACGGCGGCACAGGGCTATGAGGTCCTCGAGCGAGACACTCTCCTTGTCGAACTCGTTCGCAAAGATGAGACACGGCAGCCGCAATTCTTTGACGCGAGCCCACACTTTCGCGAGTTCGCTCCGAACCCCGGAAGTTCCGACGACGATGATCACGGCATCAACCGCCTGCAATGCCATAAGGGATTCGCCGAGGAGGTTGAGTGCGCCGGGTGGATCGATCAGGTTCAGAGTGGTCTGTTGCCAAGAACAGCGAAGCAGGCTTGTACTAATAGAAGTCCGCCGATGAATCTCTTCCGGCTCAAAATCGGAGGCCGTGTTCCCTTGCGCCACGGCTCCAAGAACCGGAATGGTCCCCGTCGTAAAGAGAATGGCTTCAACAAGCGAGGTTTTCCCAGCTCCGGCACTCGCCACCACAGCCACATTTCTGAGGGACTCCGCACGTTGCTCATTCATGAGATCCTCCTTCGTCTAACCGGAAGGCAAGAGACTCGTCCAGTTACTGCATAGATGGATTACATCAAGATCACTCCTTCTGAACTTCAGGACCTGTGGTAGGACACGTGAGCCTTCCCTGATCAGCAAAACTCACATAGCGGCCGTCGCCCACAATGAGGTGATCTAAGACTCGAATTCCGAGTACTTCCCCTGCGGCCACGAGCCGGGACGTCAAGGTACGATCTTCTGGGCTGGGCGTCGGATCACCACTGGGATGGTTATGGAGAAAAATGACGGCGGCAGCGGATTCTCGTACGGCAAGATTGAACACTTCCCGTGGATGAACAATGCTCAGCGTAAGGCTGCCCTTCGACACCGTCGCATCCCGGAGAATCGCGTGTTTGGCGTCTAAGAGGACCACTTTAAAAATCTCATGACGGAGATCTCGAAGGCTGGGATGGTAGTGATGAAACAGGTCGCGACTCGACGTAATCTTCGTCCCCGTGGCCAACGGAGCAGCGAGCACACGCTTGCCGAGTTCGATCGCCGCTTTCAGCTGCGCTGCTTTGGCTGTGCCGACTCCCGGAATGGCACAGAGCTCCTCAATCCCGCAATGTGCGAGTCCTGAAAGCCCATTGAGACGGTCTAGCACTTCGAGGCCGATCTGCAACGCCGAGGATCGCTGACGGCCGACACGAAGGAGAATGGCTAGAAGTTGAGCATCGCTGAGGGAACTTGCCCCGTGGGCGAGCAATCGTTCTCGGGGACGTTCGGCTTCTGGCCAGTGGGCAATCCCGACTCGTTGTTTGCTGCTACCCATGACGGCCTTTCGCGCACAAATTTCGACAGTTCGAACGTTTTTGTACTAGAGGCCAGAGTCCTAGGAACCGCCTTCTGACAAATACGTAGCACCTAACATGTTGAAATTACGTATCGCGACAATTTGGTGCAGGTCTTGCTTGGTTCCGCCGACAGCTGTGCACGTAACTACCAGGGAGGATTCGATGGAATGCCCGAAGTGCAAAGGCCTCATGATGCTGGAACGCTTCTCCGACTTCTTCCTCATCTTCTACGCGTGGAAGTGCATTAACTGCGGCGCTATCATAGACCGTACGATTTCCAACAACCGGCGGAAGAGTCTCGCCGCACGGGATCCTCAACCGGTCGCAACGCGCTAACACGCACCGCGACGCTCCTCGGGATAGTCTGTGGTTCTCATCGGAGCATCGCTCTGATCCCAAAACTGCGACAGAAGCCACACAGCCCACCGGCGCGGCATTATAGCCATCCTTCGTCGATATCGTCAAAGCACCGAAGCGACTTTCCTGGTATTTCCCTAATCATGCGGAGAGATCACCGGGTCGTAGTGTAGCCTTACTCGATCGGCAACCGCGTGTCTTCGCTTGACCCCTGCAAAAACGCTGTGTTACAGTCAATCGCTCTAGAGTCAGCCCTCATCTGAAACGATGCGAGTCATTGCTGGGTCCCATCGAGGTCGGCGCTTGAGTGGACCGCGAGGGACTTCTCTCCGTCCCACCTCAGACAAGGTTCGCGAAGCCCTTTTTTCGATACTTGGGACGCGTGTAACGGGGGGGCGCTTCTTGGACCTGTATGCCGGTACTGGAGCGGTCGGGATCGAAGCGTTGAGTCGGGGCGCGGTGTCGGTGACCTTTGTTGAGGCGAGCCCCAGCACCGCGGCGTTGCTTCGCAAAAATCTTCATGCGTGCCATCTCGCGGAACGTGCGCGGGTGTGGGTCGGGCTGGCCGACGCCTTTCTCCAACGACGTGATCGATGGGACGGCCCGTATAATGTGGTGTTCGCGGATCCTCCTTATGCCGCGCGAAAGGAGCTCGACGTGCTTGCTGGCCTCGGACGAGCAGGGCTGCTAAGCCCTGACGCGGTAATCGTCGTCGAGCACGCTTCGCTAGACGAATCTCCTGAACGAATAGGGCCCGCGAGGCTGACACGTCGCTATGACTATGGCGATACCGTGCTCTCTCTCTACCAGAATGAGACCCAGCAGTGAGTCATCATGAAAATCGGCATTTACCCGGGCACTTTTGATCCGATCACCCACGGCCATACCGATATCATTACGCGCAGCCTGCGCGTGTTTGATAAAGTGGTGGTCGCCGTTGCGCCGAATCCGTCCAAGTATCCCCTCTTCGACTTGGATGAGCGATTGGAGATGGTGAAGCTGGTGATGAAGGACTTGGGTCAAGTCGAAGTAACGGCGTTCGAAGGACTCCTGGTCGATTATGTCGAACGGTCGGGCGCGCATGCCATCATTCGAGGTCTTCGCGCAATCTCTGATTTCGAGCACGAGTTTCAAATGGCGCTCATTAACCGTAAGTTGGCCAAGAAGGTCGAAACAGTTTTCTTAATGCCGAGCGAGGAATATTCCTATCTCTCATCGACTATCATTAAGGATGTCGCTAACCACGGCGGCTCTCTGACCGAATTTCTTCATCCAGAAGTCGCACGGCGACTCCAAAAACGGATCAGGAGTCTCAAACCATGAAGCTGGCAGCTCGGGCCGGACGTATCGCCCCCTCCCCTACCCTTGCGATGGCGGCGACTGCCAAGGCTATGGCCGCCCAGGGCATCGACGTGATCGATTTTTCTTCGGGCGAGCCGGATTTCGACACGCCGGAACCGGTCAAAGCGGCTGCAGAGGCAGCCATTCGGTCCGGATTCACCAAATACACACCGTCGTCCGGAACCGACGAGTTGCGCGCGGCGATTGCCGAGAAACTGCTCGTTGAACAAGGGCTACGCTACGAGAAAGCGCAGATTTTGGTCTCGTGCGGAGCGAAACATTCTCTTTACAATCTCGCCGAGGCATTGCTCGAAGCCGGCGACGAAGTGATTATCCCCGTTCCCTACTGGGTATCCTATTCTGATCAGGTGCTCCTGAACGACGCGACCCCTGTCCTATTATCGACGCGAGAGGAAGAAGGCTATACGATCCATGCCGATGAACTGGAGCGCTGCATCACGCCGCGGACCAAAGCGATCATTGTAAATAGTCCGTGCAACCCCACAGGGGCCACATACGATCGGGCGACGTTGGAACGGATTGCCGCCATCGCCATCAGACGAGACATTGTGATCGTTTCCGATGAGATCTATGAGAAGGTGTTGTACGACGGGGTACGCCATGTGAGTATCGCATCATTGGGGCCGGATGTGGCCGCTCGCACCGTCGTGATCAATGGTGTGTCAAAGGCCTATGCGATGACGGGCTGGCGCATCGGGTTTGCCGCTGGTCCTAAACACCTGCTCACCGCTATGGCCAACATCCAAAGTCAGAGTACGTCGAACCCTTGTTCGATTTCACAGAAAGCTGCCGTGGCGGCACTGCGGCTCGGCGGATCTTTCACGGAAAAGATGGTGGCGGAATTCGATCAACGTCGGCGCGTGATGGTGGAACGACTCAATGCGATGCCCGGCGTGCGGTGCTCGATGCCGACCGGTGCCTTCTATGCATTTCCCAACGTGCAGGGAGTACTCGGTCGACAGGGACCGGGCGGCACAGTCAAGACCCCGACGGATTTGGCCAACTACCTGCTTCACGACGCCAGGGTTGCCGTAGTCCCAGGCGAGCCCTTTGGAAGCTCCCATCATCTTCGGATGTCGTATGCCACGGGAATGGACATTATCCGTCGAGGGATGGATCGTTTGGAGGCAGCCTTTGCCAAATTGACGTAAGGGTCAGTCAATGCCGGGGGGGGCGTCTCCGTACCAGACTCACGAGGAGGAATATTTCGTGCCGATCTATGAATATGTGTGCGATGGCTGTGGCTATCGGTTCGAACGGAAACAGAGTATCAAAGACGACCCAATTGCGACCTGTGAACGGTGCGGGAAGTCCGCCACACGACTGATTTCTTCGCCGGCGATTATGTTCAAAGGCAGCGGGTGGTATGTGACCGATTACTCGGACAAGCTCAAGCCTCCCGCCGGCAGTGAGCCTGCGGCAGCGGCGACAGCTGAAAAGGGAGCTGCTGAGAAGAAAGAGACTCCAGCAGGTTCATCGGCATCAACAACGCCGGCCTCTTCACCCTCCTCATCATCCTCAACCAGTCCGTCGAGTTCTCCCTCCCCGTCTTCAGAACCCACGACCCCGACCTCAACTACCGCGAAGTAGGAGGTGACCGGCTTCGTCGCTAGTGTGTCGTTGTTGTCTTCTTCTTCGCCGGAGCCTTGGCGGCAACCTTTGACGATGATTTGGTTTGTGCCTTGGCGGTCGAACTTTTTGCCGGTGCCGGCTTGGCCTGCTTGGCCAAGCGCTCCTGCGCCGCCGCGAGACTACTTTGCAGGCTGTTGATCATGGACGTCTTCTCGCGATTTGCCCGACTCAAATCATCGACCTGCGCCTGCAGGTCATCCTTCACCTTCGTCAAAGCTGTCACTTGATTTTGCAACTGCGCGCGTTCGGCCGTCGCCGCTTGCACCTCCGACCGTAGCTGCTCGATCTGCGCTTGCAACGCCGGCGGCCAGTAATCACATCCTGCGACGATCAAGCCTAGTCCTGCCACGGCACAGAGCCTTAACCAGTTATTCCACCCCCGACCATCTCCCATAGTTCTCCTCCTTTCCGCCCCATACGGGAAACCACGCCACCGATGTTGTATATCACATCTGCCCTTCGTTGAGGAAAAATCCTCTCTCGCACAACGCCTCTCGGATACGGGCGCGCGAGATCGTTCCTTCGCGCACAATCTGTGGCCGCCCCTCGACCTGAATGACGGTCGATGGCAAGCCACCCGGCGTCAATCCGGCGTCGATAATTAAATCGATCTCGTCACCAAAGGTTTGCTCTACCTCTTGAGCAGTTCGAGCCGCGCTCTCCCCCGATCGGTTGGCACTCGTTCCTGTAACCGGCCCCACCACTCGAAGAATGTCTGCGAGAGCAGTCAACGATGTCCAGCGCACTCCAACCGTCCCTGTTCCCGCCGTGATAAGTGTATGCAGGTCGGCCCGTGCGGGGAATACAATTGTCAGAGGGCCTGGCCAGAATGCCTCCATCAGGGCGGTCGCTGCCGGAGGAATTGATTCGACAAGAGGATACAGTTGGTCGTCTGCACCGATGAGGAGAAGGATCGGCTTGTGCTCCGCACGGCCTTTGACTTTCGTAAGGCGGCTGAGTGCGGCGGAATCGAAGGGATCGACACCTAACCCGTAAGAAGTTTCCGTGGGGATTGCGACGATCCCACCTCGTCGAAGGATAGTTCGGACGCGGGCGCACAGAGCCGTGAATTCAGGTGGATCATAACGGACGATTGCAGCCATGGAGAGATGCAAGCCAGTCAATACCGATCGTCTCTTGGGCGAAGGGCTCGATGCGCGATGTCGGTTCGGTAATGGCAGCCATCGAACGTGATGTTTTTCACGAGGCGATACGCTTCTTGCTGTGCAGCAACGATGGTCTTGCCACGTCCGGTTACGCCCAACACCCGCCCGCCGGCTGTAACAATGTCAGTTCCCCGGCGCGCGGTTCCGGCGTGAAACACCATCCCTGTCGCCCCTTCCGCACTCGGCAAGCCATGAATCACGAATCCCTGCTGATAGGGTCCGGGGTAGCCCTTCGATGTCATGACCACACACACAGCCGACTCGTCCTGCCAGTCCACCGTGAGTTGATCGAGTCGATGATCGACTACGGCTTCGATCACATCAACCAAGTCCGTCTTCAATAAAGGCAGCACGACCTGCGTTTCGGGGTCGCCCATCCGCGCGTTGAATTCCAACACGTAGGGAACGCCCTTCACGATCATCAGCCCGGCATACAGGACACCTTGAAACGGACAGCCCAGTCGCGCGAGTGCATCCACGATGGGCCGCAACACCTCGCACGTAACCATCTCGCAGAGGGCACGAGTGCCGAGCGGAGCTGGACAGTAAGACCCCATGCCGCCAGTGTTCAAACCAGTGTCCCTGTCACCGACCCGTTTGTGATCCTGTGCAGGCAACATGGGTACGACGGTCTCGCCATCGGTGAAAGCCATGATCGTCAGTTCTTCCCCATCAAGAAACTGCTCAATCAACACACGTTGTCCAGCCTGGCCGAACACCGCTCGTTCCATCGAATCCGCGACGGCCTGCTTGGCCTCTTCACGCGTCGTCGCGATGATGACCCCTTTGCCCTGCGCAAGCCCGTCAGCCTTGATCACGACCGGGAGCTCGTGCAGATCCAGGTACGCCAGCGCATCCGCCATCTTGTCGAAACTCTTGGCGCGTGCCGTCGGAATCTTGGCGGTCACCATGACATCCTTGGAAAAGCTCTTGCTCGCTTCGATCCGGGCCGCATGGCGCGTCGGCGCGAAGATCTTCAACTTCGCCTTTCGGAATTCGTCGGCAATCCCGAGTGCGAGCGGCATTTCCGGCCCGACCACGGTCAGATCGATCCCCTCTTCTTGAACGAACCGTTTGAGGCCGGCGATGTCGTCGGCTTTGAGAGGGACGCAGGTGGCCAGCGTCTCGATCCCGGCGTTGCCCGGTGCGCAATACAGTTGGGGCGCTCGTGGGCTTTGGGCAAGTTTCCACACGATGGCATGCTCGCGTCCGCCGCTACCAATAACGAGAATCTTCACATGTGAACCTTATCGATGAGGCGGGAATACCGAACGGTCGACTATAAAGCTGGAGCGAATATCAATGCCTAAAATGTCTCATGCCTGTCATCATCATGGCCAGGCCATGTTCATCAGCCGCCTTGATGATTTCGGCGTCGCGGATTGATCCCCCTGGCTGAATCACCGCGGTAATCCCGGCTTGCGCAGCGGCATCCAGTCCGTCGCGGAACGGAAAGAAGGCATCCGACGCCATCACGCATCCCTTCACCGGCAGGTGCGCTTTCATTGCCGCGAGCTTGACGGAATCAACCCGGCTCATTTGGCCGGCACCGATCCCTACGGTCTGTCCGGGCTTCGCATAGATGATGGCATTCGACTTCACATGCTTGCAGACCTTCCAGGCGAAGGCACAAGCAGCGTACTCTTCGTCGGTCGGTTTGCGAACAGTCGGGACATGAAGCGCACGGAGATCCGTCAGACCTCCCAGGTCGCGATCCTGCACGATCAAGCCACCCACGAGTTTCATGAGGTCGTACCCTTCCTGCCTCCCTTTCGTCAGTGGGCCGATATCGAGCAATCGCAGATCCTTTTTTCGTTTGAGCTCCGCCAGAGCCTCTTCTGTGAATCCGGGCGCGATCACGACTTCTACAAACGTCGAGGTGATTTCTTTGGCAGCAGCTAAATCGACCGGTCGATTGAACGCAATGACTCCGCCGAAGGCGGACACCGGATCGGTTTCACGCGCCTTGACATAGGCCTCGACGGGCGTGTCGCCCAGCGCCGCCCCGCAGGGATTGTTGTGTTTGATGATGGCCACCGCCGTCTCGTCGAACTCCTTTGCCAGCTCGAGCGCGGAGTTCGCGTCGAGAAAATTATTATAAGACATCGCCTTGCCATGTAGAATCTTTCCTCGCGAGACAGACGGTTCATTTGAATACAGCTCTCGATAGAAGGCTCCTTGCTGATGCGGATTCTCTCCGTACCGAAGCGGCTCGACCAATTCGTACTGGAGGGACAGGATCTTCGGAAATTTCACCGTTTCTCCCTGTACTTGTTTTTCCAGATATCCCGCGATCAATCCGTCATACCGAGCAGTATGTTGAAATACTTTCATGGCGAGTTCTCGACGAAGCGCACGTGTCGCGATCCCGGTTTTGATGGCGTGAAGCACTCGTGCATAATCCGCTGGATCGACTACAACCAGCACATCGTCGTGATTTTTGGCGGCGGATCGGAGCATCGACGGTCCACCGATATCAATATTCTCAATCGCCTCATCGAAGGTACAGTGGGGTTTTGCGATCGTGGCTTCGAAAGGATAGAGATTGACGACCACGACGTCGATCGGGCCGATGGCATGTTGCTTCATCTGATCGACATGTGCAGGTAGACTCCGACGGCCAAGGAGGCCTCCATGAATTTTGGGATGGAGTGTCTTCACCCGGCCATCCAGCATCTCAGGGAATCCCGTGTAAGCAGCGACGTCTGTCACCTTGATCCCCGCCTCACGGAGCGTTTTCGCCGTTCCGCCCGTAGACAAAATCTCGGCTCCAAGGGCCTCCAGCCCTTTGGCCATGTCCACCACTCCCGTCTTATCTGACACGCTGATCAGGGCCCGCTGGATGGCGGCCATGTGCACTCCTTCATCGGTGCGTGAATGAAAAAAACGAGCGCTGCGCGAAGCGAGCGCAGAATAGCAAAGGAGACGATGGACTTCAAGTAAGGATATAGGGCAGAGCGAATCGGCTACGACGGTCCCGCCGAGCGGTGATGGAGAAAAAACTCTCCACGCAAAATTCTCGATGCCGTCAACTCCTGGACCGAGGTCAGAGAGAACCGGCGGGTCAGAAAATCCCGGCTGGCATGGTTTTGCTGAATATGATAGGGTCCTCACGTCCTCGCCGGTTTGTTCTGCCTGAGAGTCGCACAATGGCACGTGGAGCGATCCTTGCCGCAGGCGCCTTGGCGCTCACGATCCTTGCCTTCGTGTGTCTGCCTCGTCACTTGCCTCCCCCTGCAGCAAGCCGTTCGTTGGCAGCGGCGACCCTCTATGTCCGCTTGGAGGCAGGAACGTTGACATTTCGTGGGTCGCTACCGACTGAGGCAGCAAAAGCTCAGATCCTGACGCGAGCGCAAGAGCTGTATGGTCAACGGCATGTTCGCATCGTCGACGAGCTGGTCATCGATCCTAATGTCGGTGCCGCACCCTGGTTGACTGCGGTGCCAGCCGTTCTCCCTGTCTTAGGCCACATGAACGAACATGGTTCCGTCATTATCGACGGCCACTCGCTGGTTTTGAGCGGTAGGGTCGAAACTGAGCGCGCAAAATCGGCACTGTTGAGCGAGGCTGCCCCGCTCACCGCGTCGGGCCTGGAACTTGAGAATCATGTCTTGGTCGCACCGATCGCGTCCTCGTCACCGTCGCTTCAGGCCAGGTTGGACCGCGTCTTGAAACAATCTGGCATTGCCTTCGAGTCGAATAGCACCAAAATTAACCCACGGGGCCGTGCCACGTTAGAGAAGCTGATTCCGCTTCTCCGTCGCGAACCCAAAGCGGTCATCGAAATCGCCGGGCACACCGACGGCTACGGGGCGGTCGACTATAACATCCAGCTCAGCCGTCGCCGAGCCGAAGCGGTGCGACAGTATTTCATCACCCGAGGGTTGACTAACCGATTTACCGCCGTAGGATACGGCGCAACCCAACCCGTGTCCTCCGAGAAGACCAAGGCGGGACTCCATAATAACCGTCGGATCGAGTTGCGTGTGAAAGGGGGGGCTGACCTATGACCGCGCTTATCAGCCAGATGGTGGGGTGCCTGATCATTGCTGCGGCGATTGGAGGGATCATTGGATGGCTCGTCCGCAATCTGTCGACTCTGTCTCTCGAGCGGGAGTTTGGCGAACTCAGCACCATGCTTCGCAAAAAGGAGCAGGCCTTCGACGCCCTGCAGTATGAAGTGAAAGTGAAAACGTCGGCAATCCAGACATTAGAAAATAGGGTGGCTGCCGCGGAAGCCGTCGCCCGGACTGCACAAAAAGACCTGTCCATTCGAAATGAGCGTCTCAGTGCGTTGCAAGAGGAACTGGCCACGAAAGCCCAACGCCTCTCAGCCGTGGAATCTGAGTTGACCGCCTGGCACCAACAGGCAAACCGCAGTGAAGCCGAAGCGACAGAACAGTCAAATCAGGTCACACACCTCACCGTCGCGCATCAGGAAGCTCAGCAAGAGGTGGCCCGCATGGCACAGGAGTTGGGTCAACAGCAGCACCGGATCGCGGAGCTGGAAGCCGAGGTTGCCGCGTTAGACCCTCTGCGCGTGCGGATCCAAGAACTCGAGCCGGCACAGGGACGAGTACATTGGCTTGAAGTCCAACTCAGTGAAAAGGACACTCACCACCGGGCCGCACTACAAACCCTCGAACAGGAACTTGCGCGTCGCGACGAGACGATTCGCGGTCTTGAGCCGCTGCAACAGCGATTGCAGGCACAAGCCGATGAAGTGGAGGAATGGAGGCAACGATATGCGACGACCGCTGAACGACACGCGAAGGAGTGTGCGGGGTATGAGGAGCAGCTCGCCAGGTTCCGAAACCTTGAGGTAAATCTGGCACAGCAACAAGAGGTTCTTGACGGAAAAGATCGCCAGATTCGAGCCCTGAAACAGCAACTGCGCGAGCTGGAAACCTTGCGAGCCGAACTGACGAGCCGCACCAAGGCCGTGGAGGAAAGAGAAGAAGAGATCAACCGCCTCCGGAAACGGCTGGTTGAGGTGCGCGCCGCACTACGGATTCGAACCGAGGGTGGCGTGGCACCCCGTCCCAGCCGCCAGGTCGGCCATCAACTCACGTTGCAGATCGGGCAGACGAAATCGGCAAAGGACTCCACAAAGGATGATTTGAAGAGGATCCGAGGAATCGGGCCGACGTTTGAACGTGTGCTCAATAAAATGGGAATCTTCACGTTCCGGAAAATTGCAACATGGGACGCGTCCGACATGAAACGGATCGCCGATAAACTCGAGACTGCTCCCGATCGGATTAAGCGGGATAAGTGGATTACGGAAGCCAAAAAAGAACACTACCGCAAGTACGGCGAACGGTTATAGGTTTTCCTCCGGTTACATTGACTTGATTGCTCGTCACTGACTAGAATCCGGCACGAGGTTCATCTCCCGGTGGTATCGCAATTCGTCCATCTTCACCTGCATACCCAGTTCAGCCTCCTCGACGGCGCGAATCAGATCGATCCGTTGATCCGACAGGTGAAGGCATTTGGCCAACCAGCTGTCGCCATTACCGATCACGGTAATATGTTCGGGGCGATCGAGTTCTATCGCAAAGCCAAAGACGCCGGGGTGAAACCGATCATCGGCTGCGAAGCCTATATGGCCCCCGGCAGCCGGTTCACGAAGGACAGCACTCAACTCGCGCATAATGATTACTACCATTTGATTTTGTTGGCGCGGAACCTCACCGGCTATCAAAATCTCATCAAGCTTGTCAGCAAAGCATACCTTGAGGGATTCTATTATAAACCACGGATGGATAAAGAAATTCTCAAGGAGCACTGTGAAGGACTGATCGCCCTCTCCGGCTGTTTGAGCGGTGAAATCCCCTACCTGATCGGCCAGAAGGATCTGGAGGGGGCCACAGCGGTCGCGGGCGAGTTTCGGGAGATTTTCGGAAAGGACCACTTTTATCTGGAGGTCCAAGCCAACGGCCTCGAACATCAGCGTGTCGCCAACGCCGGATTGATCGAACTCCACAAGAAACTCGGCATCCCCTTGGCCGGCACAAATGACTGCCATTATCTTAAAAAGGAGGACTCCCGCCCGCACGACCTGATGTTGTGCCTTCAAACCGGTAAGACCATCAGCGACCCGAATCGGCTGAAATTTGATACTGATCAGTTGTATGTGAAATCGACCGAGGAGATCGTCTCAGCATTTCAGGAATTTCCCGGCGCGGTGTCCAATACCTGCAAAATCGCCAACCATTGCGATCTCACGCTGGCACTGAACAAAACCTACCTTCCTCAGTACAGGATTCCCGAAGGGTTTAAAGACCGCGAGTCCTATCTTGAGCATCTCGCCGTCGACGGATTGAATGCGCGATTGAAGGAATGTCCCAGCACGATTCCCCCAACGACCTACGAGCTTCGCTTGCGCGAGGAGCTGATGGTCATCTGTTCAATGGGGTTCGCTGGTTATTTCCTCATCGTATGGGACATCATCCGGTTCGCTCGCTCACGTGGTATTCCCGTTGGACCTGGCCGGGGCTCTGCCGCAGGCAGTTTGGTCGCCTACGCGCTGCACATCACGGACCTGGACCCCCTCGTGTATAGTCTGCTCTTCGAGCGGTTCCTGAACCCGGAACGCGTGTCGCTCCCAGATATCGACATGGACTTCTGCATGGACCGGCGCGGGGAAGTGATCAACTATGTCGTCGAAAAATACGGGTCGGACCATGTCGCACAGATCATTACCTTCGGCACCTTGGGCGCGAAGGCCGCGATCCGTGATGTGGGCCGCGTCTTGGAAATGCCGTATGCCGAAGCCGACAAAGTCGCTAAGTTGGTGCCGAGCCAGTTGAACGTCACCTTACAGCAGGCCCTCGACACGGAGCCTCGACTTCGCGATCTGGTCGAAACCGACCCGAAAGTCAAAGAGCTGATGTCGGTCGCACAATCGCTGGAAGGCTTGGCTCGTCATGCGTCCACTCACGCAGCCGGCATCGTCATCTCCGATGAGCCGTTGACCAATCACGTCCCGCTCTACAAAGGGACGAATGATGAAATCGTGACGCAGTACTCCATGGGTGATGTCGAAAAAATCGGCCTGGTGAAGTTCGATTTCCTGGGACTCAAGACGCTCACGATGATCCGACGTGCCGAAATGCTGGTCAACGATAGCCGACCGAGCGAACCACCGCTGGTGGTTGACCGACTTCCTTTCGACGATCCCAAAACGTTCGCCCTCCTCGCCTCAGGCAAAACGACCGGATTGTTCCAGCTCGAGAGTTCGGGCATGCGGGATCTCCTCACCGGCCTGAAGCCGGATCGCTTTGAAGACATCATCGCAATCATCGCCCTGTATCGACCGGGCCCGATGGACTTGATCCCCGATTTCATCAAACGGAAGCAGGGAAAGATTCCCATTGTGTACGAAACGCCGGAGCTTGCACCGATCCTGAAGGACACCTATGGGGTCATCGTCTATCAGGAGCAGGTCATGGCAATCGCGAACAAGGTTGCCGGCTTCTCGTTGGGGCAAGCCGATATTCTTCGTCGCGCGATGGGAAAAAAGAAGCCGGAGGAGATGGAAAAGCTGCGCGTCAAATTTCTGGAGGGTGCGAAGAAAAACAAAATTCCCGACAAAAAGGCCGAGAAACTCTACGAACTCATCCAGAAGTTCGCAGGATATGGTTTCAACAAATCACATGCTGCCGCCTATGCAGTCGTCTGTTATCACACTGCCTACCTGAAGGCTCACTATCCGACCGAGTTCATGGCGTCGCTCATGACCACTGACATGGGCAACACTGACAAGATTATGGGGTACTTCACGGAATGTCGGGAACTCGGCATCAAGGTTCTGGGGCCCGACGTAAACGACAGCCAGAAGAATTTCGCCGTCGTCGATGGGACAATCCGGTTCGGACTGGCAGCCATTAAGAACGTCGGTGAAGGCGCCGTTGAGTCCGTCATCGCCATTCGAAACGAGGGAGGGCCCTTCACCTCCTTCTTCGATTTCTGCCGCCGAGTGGATCTCCGAAAGGTGAACAAGCGGATGCTGGAAGGCTTGATCAAAGCCGGTGCTTTCGATTCGACTGGCGCCAAACGTTCTCAATTCATGGCGGTCCTCGACCACGCGGTCGAGGACGGGGCAGCGGCGCAGCGCGAGCGTGATCTCGGGCAAACCAGCATCTTCGCAGCAGCCCTGCCGGGCCATGAGAGGGAATCTCATGCAGGCCTCCCCACTCTTCCGGAGATTCCAGAGTGGGACCAAGGTCAACGGCTCAAATACGAACGTGAATTGACCGGCTTCTACATCACGGCCCATCCGCTTACCCGGTATGAAGCGACGATTAGAGCGCTTTCGACTTCATCAACCGTTGGGTTGGCTGAGATGTCCGATGGCAAGGAGGTGAAACTCTGTGGCATCATTACGACCGTCAGGGCGATGCTCACCAAGAAGGGCGACCGGATGGCCTATTTAACCCTCGAAGACTTGCAGGGGACGGTTGAAGTGATCGCATTTCCCGACCTCTATAAGGCGGCGGGGGCATTGATTGCGCCGGAGCGGATTGTCCGACTGACCGGTACGATCGACCGTGGTGACAAGGGCACCAAACTCCGTGGCAGCAAAATTGAACCGCTGACCGATGTGCAGAGTCAGACCATCAAACGCGTCCTGATCCGTCTGAGTGATCGACCGGAGGCAAAGGATCAATTGCCGCGGTTGCGGGACGTATTGCTCCGGCACCCGGGCGCCACCTCGGTTGCATTGACGGTCCTCATGGACCAGACGATGGAGGCCGACACCGCCCCGCTTCCCAATGTCAGTGTGACCGCCAATGAACACTTCGTGGCTGATGTTGAAGAAGTGCTAGGCAAAGGGGCCCTCTCTTTGCTATCCTAAATGATTATGGCCGGGGTGTGATGTCGACCACCCCGTCCCCTAGCTAACCGAAGATTTCCCACTGATGTCTATGCGCGATTATCTCGAATTCGAGAAGCCGATCCGCGAGATCGAAGAAAAGATCGAAAAGCTCGCAGCGGCTCCATCTGGCAAGCCGGCCCCCCAGGATGAAATCCGTAAGCTACGCACCAAACTCGCACAGATCGAACATGAACTGTACGGCCGTCTCACCGCCTGGCAGCGCACGCAGCTTGCGCGCCATCCCCAGCGGCCCAGCACCTTGGACTATATTAGCGATCTGTGTCGGGATTTTCTCGAGTTCCATGGCGATCGTTCATTCGGCGATGACCGGGCCATTGTCGGCGGCTTTGCACGGTTCAATGATCGATCCGTGATGGTCATCGGCCACCAGAAAGGCCGGACATTGAAGGAACGGATGCAGCGAAACTTCGGAATGCCGAATCCGGAAGGCTATAGAAAAGCGCTTCGGCTGATGCGTATGGCCGAGAAGTTTGGGCGCCCAATTATCACGTTTATTGATACGCCCGGTGCCTATCCCGGGATCGGCGCCGAAGAACGAGGCCAAGCCGAAGCGATCGCGCGTAATCTGTTGGTCATGTCGCGGTTGACGGTCCCGATCATTTCGGTGGTGATCGGAGAAGGCGGTAGCGGCGGGGCGCTGGCCTTAGGTGTGTCGGACCGGGTGTTGATGCTGGAAAATTCCGTATATTCCGTGATTTCACCGGAGGGATGTGCAGCCATTCTGTGGGATGATCCGGCGAAGGTACCCGATGCCGCCTCTGCCCTGAAGATGACTGCTCAAGATCTGAAGGATCTTCGTATCGCCGATGACCTCATTCCCGAACCCCTCGGCGGAGCCCATCGGGATCCTAAAGCTGTGACTGAACGTGTGGCTAAAGCCCTGACGAATCACCTCTTCACTCTCTCAGAACTGTCAACGGATCAGCTTCTGGCTCAGCGCGAAAACAAGTACCGTCGCATCGGTGCCATCAACGGCATCGAAACCTCTGCCTCGTAGCATTCTCACTCTCGATCTCTCCGAATCTCTTCGTGCAAGCAGTGTTGGTGACTCCCTACGAAGGGCGCCTTATGGGACCGGCAGGTGCAATATGCTTGCTGATTCTGAGGATCTTGGTATGCTGACGATCAGATATGGAGCAACGGAAATTTGAGAGATTTTCTATCAGCGGAAACGTTACGTTCTCCGGCGACTCGGTGCGCGGAGAAGGCCGTATCGACAATCTGTCGCTGGGTGGTGCTGCGATTACGAGCGACGTGTCGGTCGCCAAGGGGGACTACCTGCAACTCACCATGTTGCTGGCCACTGAACCTCGTGCCCGTGCCATTGAAGTCGAACTGGCCCCGGTCCGATGGATCAAAGACCACAGCTTCGGAGTGGAGTTCATCCGTGTCAACCCGAGCGCGCTCCAAATACTGCAGCATTTCGTCGAGCATCTCGGCCCTGTTCCCCACCACACTGCGTCGCCCAGTCTCTAGCGCGCGGACTTCGGATCCGACCTGTCCGGTACCGACAAGAGATCTTTTGGACATGGGCTTCCTCTCAAAGTAAGGGGATCCGTTCACGGGCTCATGTACCCGGAGCCACAGTCAGACCGCTACGTATTCGCCCCCGCTACATCACCTTCGTAATTTCATCTACTTGTCAGAAGCCTTGATTGCATCCGTGTCCCTGAATTTGTAGTATCGGCACCCGATCCCCGCAGACGGTGAACGGCAGGTGGGATAACGAATCAATGAAAAGGAGAGGACGAATGACCGCCACATCCCGTTTCGTACTTGGATTGTGCATACTTGCCATCACTGGCTGTGCATCATGGGGAGGACCGCCTGACGGTCTACTCGAGCGTATCCCGCTAGTGGAGATTGGAAAACCAGAGCCGGCGGATAAGAACTACGTCCTCTATATCCCGGCAGGGAAACCCATTCCGATTCATTTCACGGTCAAAGGGCCGCTGTTTCTCAAACCGGGAGAAGCGACCGGCCAGGTTCAGCTCACCCAGAGCCTATACATTTATCAGGAATGGTCAAGCCTCAACGGCATCAACTGGACCCATCAAGCCTTCGAGGGCGGAGTGTCCCTTGGTCTGGCGGTAAAGGGAGGGCTTGTCGACGTGTACGTCAAACGTGCCGACTAGTCGAAGCCGCTCTTTGGAATCACATGTCCGTTCATGGGAACATCACCGATGGAATCGCTGGTCGGGCTCCCCGCGTGCCACTCGTTGCCTCGGGTCTAATTGGCTTTTCTCACCGCGTCCACACTCCAAATCCCCGATCCGTGCGCTGAAATATACAAGAAGACAAAGCAATACAGAGCGGCCAGTTCGCCCATATTTTGAATGGGCAGGAGAGCGTGGGTGCCATGAGCCATCCAGTAGGCGGAGGCCATCAGCCCGCTGCAAACAAAGGCTGCCCAGCCGGCAAAGAGCCCGATCATCACGAGGGTCCCACCTACCAACTCAATCGGACCGGCGATCGCAATGACAAACGTCGGAATCTGGGGCGGTGGGGGCATCGGCACGCTCAACAATTTTTGTGTGCCATGCCAAAGAAACAAGAACCCGGTGACAATGCGCATCAGCGCATACGTCTTTGTCGCATGGGCCTGCATGAACGATGGCATAGTTTCCTCCTCCTGCGAACGGTGGTAGAACCTGCACAACGAGGTGTGGAATCTGGGCCAGGCTACTGAGTTTGGAGAATCCTGTCAACGAGCCGAGCGTTTTCTTTACTCCATAGACTGGCTGGTGTCTGCCCGTGGTGGCGGTCTTCGGATGCTGGAACGTAGAGGAAGCGTGACTACAGACCGATCGTTTCGATGTGCTGAACCTCGGCGTCTGTGAGCATGAGCTGTGCAGCTTGAAGGTCTTCTGTCATATGATGCACGTTCGTCGTCCCGGTCAATGGCAGCATCCCGATCTGCATGGCAAATCGAAAAATGACTTGAGCGACACCGGTCCCGTGCCGTCCGGCAATCGTTCGCACAGTTGGATCGACAAACACCTCACGGTTGGCGGTCAACAGAGAAAATCCTTGATAGATGATGTGATGGGCGCGACAGATCTCACGCACGTCTTTATCCCATCCGAACGCGGCATAACACCGGTTTTGCACCACCATGGGCTTATGTCGTGCTTGAACGCAAAGTTGTCCGAGTTGCTCGGCCGATACATTGCTGATGCCGATGATCCTGGTCTTTCCTGATTCGTAGAGTGCTTCGATGGCTTTCCAGACCTCCCAATCCTCTGTGCCCAACCCACGACGAGAATACGGACCGTGCAAGACATACGAATCCACATACTCAGTGTGCAGATGGTCCAATGAACTCCGAAAAGACTGCTGGACTTGCGTGGTGAGATCAGCCGAGGCGTCATAGGGGGTACGATGATCTTGCCCATTGGCCGGTGTGAATTTCGTTTGCAGAAACAGCTTCTCGCGCGAGATACCCTGTTCGGCAAGGGTTTGGAGCGCCTCGCCGACCAGGGCTTCTTGGTAATGGATCAACTGATTGGCCGTGTCAATGGCCGTGAAGCCTGTCTCGACCGCGAGGACGACCAGCTTTGCCGTGGCTTCCTTCTTCCAGGCCGTGCCGTACATGAAAGAGGGAAGAGAAATCTTGTTGTAGGTGGTCAACGCCATGTGAGTCTCTGTTACGCATCCTGACTCAGGCGGTGCCTGCTTGTCTAGAGACTGCCATCTGCCCAGGAGCCTGTTTCAAATAGATCCGAGACTTGTTACAGTGCGACCGCCATACCGTGCAGTGCAGCTGGATTGCCATGGATGTTGAACAGGGTATGCAGGTAGTTGAATTGCGGACCACCTATCGCTATGTCCAGGCGCATCCCTGGGTCGTCCAGGCGATAACAGGGTTTCTTTCCGCTTATTTTATAGAACACCCCGGTTTTCGCGTACAGCGACATGGAGACGACCTAGAATCCGGTATGCACGTGTGGATCTGCGACGTTCCTCCGGCCATGAAGGTCCTCAGGCTCCTGAAGCGACTGAGCGAAGACATCCCGCCTTGCCACGTGCGACAGATGGATCAGGTTCCACCTGCCCGACCGCAATACATCATCGACTGTGCGGGTGATGAAGCCTCCGTCTCAGAGGATGTCCGCTGAAGCGATCTGCGCCACGTCGTTCGCACGGCAATAGCGATGCGAACCGGAGGTGTGGGTGCTGTGTTGGAGATGTTCTAGAAGATGAGCGTGGGAGATGTCGGTACCGGGAAAGCAAATGGTCGAGCATCGGACCGACGCGCACCATCAGGTAAATCGACTTCGTGGCGAACCACGTCAGGACGGTTCTCCGGAAGTCAACCAGGTGAATGCATTCTCGAAGTCGCGGAAGGCACGGAGTTGATACCCGCGGTTGGTGGCGCATATCTCGAGGAAAGCCCCGCGGTCAAAGTCGTCTTTGGGACGATTGAGTATCGCGATCCGATGTTGTGGGCTCATACCGAGAGAGCCCAGATCGTTGGCGAGCGTCCACACATCGACCGTGCTGGAGCGCGAACGTGCTTCTCGGCCGTCGATCATGATGTGGTAGATGTTACTGCGAGCACAGATGTCCAGCAGTTCTTTCAAGACGGCGCGGGTTGCCGGGAGATCAATCTCTCCGGACACATCCGTGCGCAAAAACTCGCTGATCGGAATTACCCGCATATCATAGGACATGGACCACGACCTTCCACCAAACAGCTTCGACCACGTTGTGAGACGCCACGATAGCACACTCCTTTGGATCGTCCAAGATAGATTGCCGCGTTTCGTGTGAGCTTCTCCCCAATGTTGCCGATCCGAAGAATCCGTTTCATCAACCCGTTTCCGACACCATGCCCTCGTCCTGAGTCACTCCCATGATATAGTGGAAACAGTTGCGGAGAGGCTTATGCGTCGAAGAAACATGGTCGGCAGTCTTGCAGTGTTGTGTTGGTGTTTCCTGGTAGGATCTGGGACCGCATCAGCCGAGAGTCAGAAGACCGAAGGAAGCAAAGGAATTACTGTTGACGATCTCGGCCGCGGGTTGAAGAGCGCGGAGCAGAACGTAGAGAAGGAAATTCCGAAAATCGGCCCTGCCATCGCGGACACCTTTAAGAAAGTCACAGGCAAAGCACCGTCCAAACAGCCTATTGAAAGCCCCTCCAAGGATAAGAAATGAAGGGCCAACCGGTACGGTCCCCAGGGACGATTCCTCCTATAATCCTTCCAGGATAGCTACCCAGACGGGAGAATGCTGAGCGATGTCGACGCATATGTTGCGAGTGGCCTTGCTTCATCTCGCACTCCTTCCGGGTGATCTGACGCACAACCGGCGGCTGATTGAAACGGCCATCACGACAGCTGCGGGAGCAGGAGCTACGTGGATCATCAGGCCTGAACACGCTGTTTGCGGTTATACTTTTGCCCACCGGATCGGTACGGACTGGATCGTGCCCCAGCCGGACGCATGGATGATGAGCGTGTGCCGCCTCGCCGCCCGATGTCGGATTGCACTGTTCGTGTCGTGTCCCGAGCGGGATCGACGGATGAACATCCTGTACAACTCGTTGTTTGTTATTGGACCGGCCGGCGCGATCGTCGGAACGCGCCGGAAGATCAACAGGCTGCAAGTCGGATCGGAGTCATGGTCAACGCCGGGAAAACAGGCGACGCCGGTTCCCATCGTTCCATTCGATCGTGTCGGCCTCTTTATCTGCGCGTATGCCTTCTTAATCGGGATCGCCGAGAGTCTCCGAACTCAGGGAGCACGAATCCTCGTCTCATCTTCCGCCTGGGCGCCGGGGCTCCATGGTCCGAACGACGAATGGGAACGGTGCACTCGCAAGACAGGCCTGCCTCTTTTTGTCGGCAATGGAACCGGACGAGACACGACGCTCAATTTTACCCAAGCCGTCAGTGTGGTGGTGAAAGACGGACGGCGACTTCTTTCGGTGCCGTCCACTCGGTCGACCGTCTTGGTGATCGATTGGAATCTCGACAGTCAGGATCTGGCCACGCCTGCGTATCAACGAATTGAGCTCTAGGATGGCATATTGGTTCCTCATAGCATCGGTCGTCTGGTTGTGGCACGGCACCAGCATGATACAGATATCAGGAGCAGAGGAGGACATGCAGGGACCTCATCAGCATGAAATGACGGAAGAACATCATCACGAGCAGGGCGCGACAGAGGCGATGACCGAGACACACCAGCGGATGGGGCCTCCTATGAAGTGGACGACTCGCCGCCCTCTGGCTGGCGGAGACGAAGCCCGTGCGGCGAGCATCGTACGGACGCTCCGAGAGGCACTCGTCAAATATCAGGACTATCGCGTTGCGATCGAGGACGGGTTCGAGCCATTTCACCCGGAAGTCAAACAACCCCACTACCATTTCACCAGTAAGTGGAGAGGATTCAAAGCTGCCTTCCGTTTCAATCCGGCTGAACAACGTCGCTGCTGTACAAGAAGACGGCAGACGGCTATGAGCTCGAAGGCGCGATGTATACGGCGCCAAAGGGAATGAGCGAAGAGCGATTGGACAAGCGTGTTCCTCTGAGCATAGGGCAGTGGCATGCTCACGTGAACCTCTGTTTTCCCCGAAATGGAATCACAGCCTCGGCCGATTGGACACGATTTGGATTTAAGGGATCGATTGCAACAAAGGAAGAATGCGAAGCAGCAAACGGGAAATTCTACTCACAAGTCTTCGGCTGGATGCTCCACGTCTATCCGTTCCAACAAGAGCCAGAGCGGGTCTGGTCCCACTAAGATACCGTTCCGCTTCCGCATCTCAAAAGAGGGCTCCATCCATGCACACATTCCGGCAACCTTGTTACCATCCTGCCCTATTCTCAGCTCGGACAGAGCACTCGGGTTTCTGAGCGGGTACTGACTGATGGATCGGCAATCGGATGTGAAAGGTCGTGCCCTTCCCTACTTGGCTGTCGACCGTGATCTGTCCGCCGTGCGAATCGACCGCATCTTTTACGATCTTTGTGCCCAATCCCGTGCCGCCTGATTTTCGGCTGATGAGCCGCTTCGTAAACAAATTGTCTCTCACCTCCGGCGGCATCCCTTTCCCGGTATCTTGGACGGTGAGCGCGATGAACTGTTCGCCCCGATCGTGAGACCCGCGGATCGTGATCGAGCCACCCGCCGGTACTTCGGGAATGGCGTTGTGCACGAGATTGTAGAGGGCCGAATAGAGCCGATTTTCGTCAGCCATGATCGCTGGCAGCGTGTCCAACCCTACGAGTCTGAGCGCCAGCTGTTTCTGTTTCACCAGCACATGCAATGATTTGACGACGCTCGCGGCGATCTTGTCGATTTGACATGACTCGAATTTTTGAGGTGCGCTGGTGACCGCCACATAATCGGCGATGCTCTTCATTCGGTCCTGAATTCGTTGGGACGAGTTGCGCAACATCCGGATGACTTCCTCACACACATGGTGGCTCTGTTGGGTGCGGGAGGATTCCATCTCGGGCAGCGCCTTGAACAGGTCGGTGATTTCCTCCGCGAGGAGATCCGTTCCCGTGACGAGCGGCATCAGCATATTCTTCACGTCGTGGCTAATCTCTCCCAAGAGCTGCATGACCTCTCCCTTGAGTTCGCTTCGTTCCAGGGCCGTAGCCACGACCGCATCCAGTTGCGTCGATTCGAACGGTTTCGTGATGAAGTCGATGGCGCCTTCCTTCATCGCTTCGACGGCCAACCGAATCGTGCCGTACGCCGTCAGGATAACCACCGGCAGGTTGGGCCACCGTTTCCTGATTCGCTTGAGGGCCTCGATTCCGCCCAACCGGGGCATCCCGATATCGAGGAAGACTAGATCGATCGCGTGTGACTCCACTGCCGTCACTGCGGCCTGCCCATCACCGGCCACGACTACCTCATGGCCCAACCAGCGCAGTCGTTCCGACAGACCCATGACGATATCGGGGTCGTCGTCGGCCACCAGGATTCGTATCCCCATCATAATCCTCCATCGAATCTTGATTGGTTGAACGGCTGTGCTCGTCCGTTGTTCCTAAGGAGCAAGCAAAACACGCGCCGAGCAGTTGATAAGAATTTCCCGAGATTTCTAAAGGAGATAGGAGGAATGAAGCAATGAACGTGAATCCAATTAGATCATGAGGGAATCCATTCCGATGCGACCGTCTGATCGAGCGCTCTGCCCCGTCCGTGAACACTATTTATCACTGCGTCCTCTTCCCCACCCTCCGGGCCCCCACGCAAGTCGTCTCCGGTGAGCGCGCGGTCTTTGTAAGGGGGATGAACCATCGCGGGTGCATGCGACCGAAGTCTCTACGTCGATGGCTTTGAAGCGAGGGGTTAGGGTCGAGCTCGACGGCCCCCTTCGCCCCCCGCCAGAAAACCACCCAATGCCAGGACTCGCACCCGTGCACTGTATGCCATTTGATCGCCAGCAGCGCGAGATGCGGCAGGGTCTGCCATGACACAAACCGCACCTCAACCCCTGCTACCCGAATACTGAAGTGCCGAAGTAATCGACGCACGTAACCGGTTTGAGACCACAGTCGCGGATCTTCTGAGAACATGCCTAATCGATGCGCTACCCGTTGCACCAGCCGGTAACATACGCCGACTCCCGTCGCCACACTGGCAATTCCACAGCCTGTCCGTTCCTCCTGGATTACAGGGTTCACGTGTCCTTCCATTTCTTTCATACCCCGCCCGCCGGAGCCGACATCACCTGGTCGGGCGTCGTTCACCGATCCCGTGTCGAAGCGCCTCAATATCGAGTTCATGTTCCAGGCGATGGAGAACCTCGTCACTGATCGTGCCGTCATTGCGAAGGGCAATCAAGGCCAACCGTTCCGCCGTTAATGTCTCATGTCGTAGCTGGCGGAAGGCTTCACCGGTCTCAAGAGAACAGTCCGAGTCGACAGGACTGGATTGCGCAAATCGTTCCTTCTGTCGGCCGTAATACATGCGAAGCCGACTGAGATGATCTCCCGTGAGCCCCTCCTCCGCTGCCAACGTCTCCAATCGGCCTAGGGCCGCCGTAGCCGCCTGCTCTCGTGCCAGCATTTCCTCTCGCTCGAGGCCACGGTCTTCGTCGAGGTGCAGCATCCGGATTAGTGGGGCGAGGGAGAGTCCCTGCAGCACCAGCGTGACCAAAATGACCGTAAAACTGATCAAGATGATCTCGGCCCGGAATGGAAACGGCGTTCCGACCGATGTTGCGACCGGCAAGGCTAGAGCAGCTGCCAGCGTGACAATTCCTCTCATGCCGGTCCAGCCGATCAGGAGAAGGTTCGACCAAGGCGGCATAGGGTCGCGCTTCCGCAGTGAGGGACTCATCAGCCGAGGAATCACGGCCGCCAAGGGAACCCATCCTAGACGGACCATAACCGCGGTAAGACTTATGAAGGTACCGGCGATCAGCACCGACCCAAATTGGCCTGGGGCAACGGCTTTGCTTAATGCACCAAGCTGCAGACCGATCAGGATGAAAATAACCCCGTTCAACAGGAAAACCAGGAGATTCCACACGACACGCGCCTGCAGACGCGTGGTCGGTGCGACGGCTGCACTAAAATGGTGACGGACATGCAAGCTGCCTGCGACGCATGCGAGCACCGCAGAGGCATGGGTCGATTCGCCCAGCACCCAGGCGAAATACGGCGCCAGTAACGTGATGGCGATCTGTGTAAAACTGTCGTCTGTCGCACAAAGCGCCCAGCGTGTTGCCATTCCGACAGCAATACCGATGGCGACACCGACCACGGCGGCTACGATAAACTGAAGAAACGCCTGCCCGAGCGTAAAGCTTCCTCCGACCGCTACACTGACAGCTGCACGGTACAATACGAGAGCCGTGGCGTCGTTCACCATACTTTCCCCTTCTAAAATCGTAACGACACGACGTGGCACACGCAAACGTCGTCCGATCGTTGTCGCCGACACGGCATCCGGTGGAGAGATAATGGCACCCAACGCAACGGCTTCTGCCCATCCGATACCGGGCAACATCGCGTGCGCAACCGCTGCGACTGCCGCTGTCGTGACCAGCACGAGCCCCACTGCCAACAATGAGATTGGTCTGAGGTTGTCGCGAAACTCGCGCCAAGACGTGAAATAAGCAGCAGCCCAGAGGATCGGCGGGAGGAAGACCAAAAAGACGAGATCCGGGCTCAACGCCAGGGTGGGAAGCCCCGGTATGATTCCCAAGATCAGTCCGCCAATGACGAGAAGGATCGGATAGGGAATCATGACCTTCTGAGCGATCGTCGTCAGGGCCAAGACCACTGCAAGCAAAAGTATGACAAGTTCAAGCTGATGAAGACTTTCCATTCTTCACTTCCGTCCGCCCTGAAGAGTCGTCTGAGCACAAAAGCGGAGTCAGGCTACTTGGGCAGGGAATCGGTGTCAACTTCGTCAAACAAAAGCGGTGACCGCACCTCACTGAATCTATTTCTACGGAAGTCATGTCGAATCGGACGAGGTGGGTTCAAGATAAGGCTTGTATAACTGTACGGTTCTGCCGCACCCTAGTTCCATCATCGCATGAACAGAAGCACCGTCCCAATCATCAACAGGACTCTCCTCGCCGGCGCAATCGGCAATGTCCTCGAATGGTACGACTTTGCCCTGTACGGATATTTCGCCCCTATCTTTGCCGTCTTGTTCTTTCCGTCGGAACATCCTTCCCTTTCCCTCATCACCGCCTTTGGAGTCTTTGCGATCGGGTTCCTGGCACGCCCTGTTGGAGCCATCTTGTTCGGATACTGGGGCGACACCCTCGGTCGGCGCGACGCCTTGGCCTGGTCGGTCCTGTTAATGGCCATCCCCACCTGTCTGGTCGGGGTCCTGCCGACCTATGAGATGATCGGCATCGCTGCGCCGCTGGCCTTGACGCTCTGCCGGTTTCTTCAGGGACTGTCCGTCGGCGGAGAGTTTACCGGCTCGGTCACCTTCCTCGTGGAACATGCCGGACCATCGCAACGAGGCTATGTCGGAAGCTGGGCGGGGTTCAGTGCCCAGGTCGGTGCCCTCTTGGGGTCCGGGATTGGTGCCTTGTTCGCCTTGAGCCTTCCACAAGATTCCCTCCATCACTGGGGGTGGCGGGTCCCCTTCGTTCTGGGTGGCCTGATTGCCGTGGCGGGGTGGTACTTACGCACAAGAGCGAAGGAGTCGCCCGCCTTCGAGTTAGTTCGTCAGTCTGGGGTCCTCTCGACTTCTCCTCTCCGAGACGTGGTCGTAGATCATCGTGCTCCGCTCGGGAAACTGATCGGTCTTGTCTGGCTTCACGGCGTGGCCTTTTACTTGCTGTATGTTTTTCTGACGACATATCTCGTAACGGTGACGACAATCTCACTCGGCGCAGTCCTCGCCCTTAATACAGGCTGCATGACTCTTCTGGCCCTGTTGATTCCGGTGGCAGGCCGGTGTTCAGACATGGTCGGACACAAACCGCTACTGCTCGGTGGAGCTGGCGGGCTCACGATCTTCTCCTACCCGCTGTTCCTCTGGTTGACGAGCGCTGACCTACCCTACATGGCCGCGGCGCAGGTCCTGTTAACCATCATGGTCTCGTGTTACATGGGACCATTCTTTGCTGCAACCGCTGAGCTGTTCCCCACACGACACCGCTATACTGGTCTCTCGCTTGGCTATAACATCGCCTCAGCCCTCTTCGGAGGAACGGCGCCGCTTGTAGCGACCGTTTTGATCGGGTGGAGTGGTAACACCCACGCTCCCAGCTTCTACCTGAGCTTCTGCGCGGCCGTCTCATTTGCGGTCGCATATACCCTCAACACTGGATTGCAGCCGGGGACGTCTCCTGCCTCCAACCAGTTGCCATGATGACGACAGAGAAAGACCTGGGCCCCGGCCGGGTCGGTGACGGAACATGCGACAGCGATTAAGCGGACGGAGGTGGCAAGCGGCGCGAGCGATACCCTTCATAGTCTGGTACCAGACGGACATATTCCGTCGGCATCAGCGATGAGGAGATCATGAAGTCTGCCGAGGCGCGATTGCAAGCGATGGGAATATTCCAGACGACGGCAATGCGCAGCAACGCCTTCACGTCAGGATCGTGGGGCTGCGGTTCAAGGGGGTCCCAGAAGAAAATCAGAAATTCGATTTCCCCCTCCGTGATTTTCGCGCCGATCTGTTGGTCTCCTCCCAACGGACCACTCTGCAGGCGAATGACTGGTAGCTTCAATTCCGATTCGAGTAGCAGGCCGGTTGTACCGGTCGCCATCAGACGGTGTTGGGCCAAGAGATGGTGATTGAACTTGGCCCACGCGAGCAGATCCGGCTTTTTGTTATCGTGTGCCACAAGGGCGATGGCTTTCTGTGCGTTCATTGTCACCGTCTTAAATTCCATGGGGGAAGCTCCTTTCCTCGGCTGGCGAAACGACGACGCAGTCCCTTTGCCTCCTGTCCCGGATTGTCTCGATCAAGGTAAAGGTCCCTCCCTTCGGTTTTCAATGGTATAGTGTGTACTGTTGACACGCATTGGTTGATCGATGCCGCGCTCCTGCCTTGGCTGGGCGCTCCTTCCAGGAGGATGACATGTTCGGTCCAATTACCGTGCCCTTCGGTGCCAAAATGCTCTTCAACACCGTGACGCTCAAGCCCGGAGTCACGTTCGAAGATGTCGAACTAGCCGTCGGGGAGTTATGCAGTGTTGTCAAAGAAACCTATGGGGGCAACAAAGGTGGATTCCTTGCCGGGCAGGTATTCAAATTTTCCGGCTTCGTGTCGAATGAAGGCTCGCTCTCGGCTTCCAGAACCGCTGACGACCATTATGTCATTGCCACCTATTGGCGGTCGTTCGAGGATCACGAACGATCTCATGCCAATGAAGTCTTTCGTAAGAAGTTCGCTGCGTTGGCGGCTATGTGCTCCGATACAAAAGAGCTGGGATACGATATGCTGTGGCAGGGCGCACCTCCATCCTAGGTACGCTACAACCGAAGTCTTTCTGGCATGTGCATCATGAGGGGGCCTTGTCAAAATAATAGACGCCGTCAAGTCTGATCAGGCAGTGCCTCGTGTTGACAGATAAGTCGAGAAAGTGCAGGATACGCGGTATTGCCTTAGAGCGAGGCCGCGAATGCAGCCGGGGTAGCCTTCCTTCACCCTATACGTTTGAGTCGTTCAGGAACACCATGACGCCCTCACGGTACGGTCTTGCCGTGAGGGCGTATCTGCATGGAATCACCCTTCTTTGCTGAAGAAAGCATTCCCACCCGTTCAAAGGAGGAGCGTGATGAAACTCGTGTTCAGTCTCCTGGTCGCACTCACCGTGTGGTTCCCCACCTTCGCCCTTGCAGAAGGGGCGGGAGGCACTTACCGGGGCATCGCCCAGATTTATTACACGTTGATATGGGTGATCCTCTGTTATGGCTTGTACGACGTGTTCGGGAAAAAAGCCATGTACGTAGGAGCTCCGATCCTGGCAATCGGTATCTATCTTCTCTTGCCACCGGGCTGACCCTGGCGATCCGAGCGGCCCTGGGAGAAGCGCCCGGTATTCTCGCGGTCTTCGGTTGGTGGTCGACTAACCGATCAATGGTGTGTGTTCCTCTGAGTCAAGCGACAGATCGGGGCCGGAGACCGTTCTGATTTAATGTGGAAGGGAATGTAAGCGCTCCGTCAGCCGGAGATTCTCTCCATAGTCAACCGGACAATCGATGATTGCCGTCACTGCGCTTTTTAGCGCTTCGATGAGGATAGGTCGAAGCTCGGATGGTTCTGTCACCCGATACCCAGCGGCCCCAAAGCTTTGCGCATAGCGAACAAAATCAGGGTTGCCGAAGTCCACGGAGGCAGTCCGGCCGAAGCGGACCATCTGTTTCCAACGGATCACGCCATACCCATCATCCCGCCACACCAAAATGACCAGTGGCAGACGCAACCGCACGGCCGTCTCTAACTCCTGCGAGTTCATGAGAAACCCGCCGTCTCCCGTCACTGCGACCACGCGCCGCTCGGGATGGAGCAATTTCGCCGCAATGGCACCTGGCACGCCAATCCCCATCGCGGCAAAGCCGTTCGAAATGATGCAAGAGTTGGGAACCTCGCAGGAAAACATTCGGGCCATCCATAGCTTATGAGCCCCGACATCGCAGATGACCTGATCGTCAGGCTGGAGTACTGCGCGCAGCTCTCTCATAAGATATTGCGGCTTCACCGGCCAGGATGCCTCACCGCTCGATTCCGCTTCAAATCCGTCTAGGACGATTCTCCTGGCGCTTTGTGCCCATGCGGAGGGGAACGGCGTTAAACCCTCTGCAATGTGGTCTAACGACAGTCGAATATCTCCCAATACGCCTACCTCGACGATATAGTGTTCGTCGACTTCGGCAGGCGACACATCGACGTGCACGATACGCTTGGTGCGATTGGAATTCCAGAAACAGGGTGCATACTCTACAAAATCATAGCCGAGCGCGACGACCACGTCGGCCTGGTCCATGACGACCGCTGCGTAATCGCGGGCTTGGAGACCGATGGTGTACAGAGAGAGGGGATCACTATCCGGCAGAGCACCCTTAGCCATAAACGTGTGCAGGACGGGAATCTGCAATCGCCGGGCGAACCGTCGGACTTCCTCGTGTGCCCTTCCTCGAATTACGCCGTTCCCGACCAACAGCACAGGATGCTGCGCTCTCTCGATCGTTTCAACGGCACGAGCAACTTGATTGGGTGAGGGTTCCGGCAGGATAGGTCCCTGGACGAACAAGGGTTCCAATTTCTCATTGCCGCCGATCGGTTCGTCCGCCACGTCTTCCGGCAACTCCAGATGGGTTGCACCCGGTTTTTCTGCCTGAGCAATTTTGAACGCCTTCCGAACCGCTTCAGGAATGACTTCTGCCTTCGGAAGCGAGGCATTCCATTTGGTGACGGGTTTAAACATCGAGATGACATCGATGGATTGGTGGGACTCCTTGTGGCGCCGGTTCAACGAAGCTTGCCCGGTAATCGCAACCAGCGGGGCGCGATCCAAGTTGGCATCGACGACACCGGTCAAGAGATTGGTCGCACCGGGTCCCAATGTAGAGAGGCAGACTCCGGCCTTTCCGCTAAGTCGTCCATAAACGTCGGCCATGAACGATGCCCCCTGTTCATGCCGAGTCTCGATGAAGCGAATGCGAGAAGCTTGCAGCGCATCCATCAGTTCGAGCGTTTCCTCGCCTGGCAGCCCGAAAACCAGTTGGACACCTTCGTTCTCCAGACAACGAACCAGCAGCTCTGCCGCCTTCATGCCAAAATGCTCCTTAACATAATCCAACGAACCCGCGATTTCAGATGTCACCGACTCCCCCTAGCGGGGGGCCCACACCGGTAGTCTATTCTATCAATGGGAAAATCCCGGGGGAATATCCCCTTCCCGTTCTCCTCATCTAAGTCGTTGGGGTTTCAGATCATATCCTTGTCAACGCCCCGCATGTCTGCCCGTTGAGTAGAGTAACAAATAGTAATAGCCTCAACAGAGGTTACGTTGTAGAATTTTCAGAGCTATCACGATGCCTATGGAGAGCTCTTAACCAGAGGAGGAGGTACCCATGACAGTCCGTCTGACCGCCATCGCAGTCATCTTGTCTGCCCCATTCGCTACTGGCGTCCTTGCCCAGACTACGGGCACGGAGGTACAGCGCGACATTAACCAGGAAAATCGCATTGAGCAGGGATTGAAATCGGGCCAGTTGTCCACCGGTGAGGCGGCGCGATTGGAGAGGGGAGAGACTCGAATCGACAAGATGGAATCCAATGCTCTGAAGAATGGAAACTTGTCGCCACAAGAAGCCGCCAGAATTCAGCGGGCGCAGAATCAGGAGTCGGAAGCCATTAATCGGGCAAAGCACAACGCCGTGACCGGCAATCCCAACTCAGCCTCTTCACAGCGCATGCAGGCCGACGTCCAGCGCAATATCAATCAACAGAACCGCATCGAGCAAGGCGTTCAATCAGGCCAGCTGACCAACAAAGAAGCCTCGAATCTGGAACGGGGTCAAGCCCGCGTCGATCGGGCTGAAGCGCGCGCCGGAGCTAATGGTCATGTGAGCGCACGTGAACAAGCGCGCATCCAGAATCGAGAAAACAATCAGAGCCAAAGAATCTTCCGCGAGAAGCATAACAAGCGCACACGCTGAAGTCATTCAGCTCGGGACGCCGGTACCAGTGACCCGCTCACTGGTACCGGAGCACCAGCACAAGCGCTAACGCCGTTTGCTAGTTCATATCGGCCCAGCCAGCGATCCTGCTCCGTAAGATCACCGTGCGGCGGCTTGTCCTCACAACGTAGGCATCCCCGGTGTGTTCAATTCCCTGTACCCGTTCGTCCGCCTCAAGCGACATCGTGTGAAACCCGCTCATGAAGGCAGAAAATCCGATCAACCGGTCCGTCGTCACGGCCAGCGCCACATGGCCCTGTCCACGTACCTCCTGAACTCGCTCAGACCCGCTGAGGGCTTCCCCGGTCCAATGAGCCATGGTTTCCTGAAATCCATATACATGCTGATCCGTGGCAACAAGGGACAGTTCTCGAAGAACGTGTGATTTGTTGACATGCTCATCTGTCGTGAGTGGCTGTTCACTCCAGCGCCGGAGTTGAGAAGAGAATCCCAATAGCCTGGTCGTCGTGATGACCAGCGCAGTCAATCCATTTCCCTTCATGCTAACTACCGTCTCCCCTACCGACAAGTCGATCTCAGATTGCCCAATCCCTGTGACTGCGACCACCTTGTTATCAATTACCGACACCAACACATCGGTAAAACGACCTTGTGGAAACGCCACCGTCGCGACGAGCCACGGCACTACCAGCATGCCAAGACAGACCGCTCGGGAAGATCGGAGCAAGGCACGCCAGTAATAGGCATACGGCCTCCCCTGTGGTCCCACAGTGACGATCCTTACCATTCCAGTCCCCAGAGGCTACCGTTGAAACCTATACCAGCCAACGAAAAGACCGCAGGTGTCTGGGTAATCGAACGTCGTGTTCTTTATGATCGGCGAGAAGGTGAGCCGTGTTGCTTCTTTGCTCTTTCTGCGACGAGTTTTGTGATGCGCTCAGCGTCCCGGTTCTCGGGATTGAGTTCCACCCCGAATTCCATGCCCTTGACCCATTTCACAATGGCGCGATCAATCTCTAGTGGCTCCGGATCTCCCGGAACAAATATTCGCAGGCGCAGCGCCATTCCAACCGATACAGGCTCGTTTCCTTTGATGGAACCTCCGCTCAACGAAAGCTCTTTGAGCATCCCTTCACCGGCGATGCTGTTCCCACGGTACGTGATGGGAATTAATTCTTTGAATCGCTGATTCTTCCGCACCGAAAACCCAGCCATTGTGCCTCCTTCTCCATCACCTACTCTTTCTTCTCAAGGACTCCGCGAATGGTGGCGATCAATTTGTCTGGTTCGACGGGGTTCTGGAGGTACGCGAGCGCTCCATACTCTCGCGATGATTGCTCCGTTACTTCATAGTCTCGAATGGTTACCGCGACAACAAGGAATGTCCGCCAGCCGTTTGTTGCCCTTAAATCGTTCAAGCACGACAACGCCATCCCTGCCCGGCAAACCAAGGTCCAAGAGGATGGTGTCGGGCTGATGCTCTCGGGCTTTACTCACAGCCTGAACACCATCAGCGGCTCACATGGGTCGATAACGATGAGCGCGTAAAATCGTACTTCGCGATTCTAGCTATCGATAGCATCGTCGACGACAAGAATTGCAGCTCCTCTCGGATGCTCTCCCCTAACCCGTTCGATCAACTTGACCGTCCCTCTTGTGACTGCCTCCGGTACACGTTCCCAACAGACCTGGGTAATGCTCCGGCGATTGTTGGAACGAGTGTGATCGATCAGGAAACAGGCGGCGGTCGAGAGGTCAGAAGAGGGATGGAACAATCACACGTCGGTTCAAATGAAGCAAGAGTGAACCCACCCTCCCGATCTCCACCAGGATGGGGTAGGGGCATATGTCTAGAGAGCTGATGATCATGCGAGGAAGGGCTTGTGGTGGTTTTGGAGAGGTCGACTTTTTCTCCATCCACTAGAGCCGGTTGATGCAACGGAGCGGTATCAAATTCGTCACAGGTGGCGACATCGAGGAGATATGGGATCAGACAGAACATAAACAGGCATAACGCACACGACGTGAGAGCTTCCGAACAATGGCCCGACCGCCCGTTCAGCATGTCCCATTCTAGAAAGTCACGCTTCTGAACGCAAGTGTTCACGCAGAACACGACCAACAATATTAGGTAGAGCACACTAAACGGTTGTTTACTGCTCTTCGTACCGTGTGAGCACAGCGGCCGCAGCGTTACGTACGTCAGCATCGGAATCCGCTCGCACCACGCGAGTCATGGCCGGCGCAAGCGATGGCCAGTTGAATTCTCCAAGCGCACGGACGGCACGGAGCCTCATTCGGGGATCCGAATGGAACATCAGCGTCTTGAGGAGACCGATCGCCTGGCCGTCCTTCATTCGACCCAGTTCGTCAATCGCGTTCTCCTGCGCCAATGTAGCAAAATGGAGGTCGAGGTCAGGAAAGGTCTCAGCCGGTGACTCCAGTGTGTCCAATGGAGTCGCGACGCGAGGGTGTCGTTCACGATTGAAGTGTCGTTCCACAGCCTGAATCAGAGCAGCGGTGGTGTCAAGATGAGCGTCGATCCGTCCTCGAACTAAGTCGCCGATATAATAAAAATACGGATTTGTCTGGAATTGCTCCACGACTTCTACATAAGGAGCCGTCACCAATTCGGCATACCGTGGTGATTCATGGATCTTCGTCGTGAAGAGCCGCCCTTGTTCAGGATGATCGAGAAGCATGATGCAGGTGATCTCTGTGCCCCAGAGGTTAAGAGATATCTGCTTCCCACGTTCCTCTCGATACTCCACTTTGAATGTCAACTCGTGCGGACCCTCGGGATCCTGCGTCACGACAAAACCCGCCGAGGCCAATTTCATCTTCAGCAACGGAACGATGTCGAATGACACCCTTCCGCGTGGCCGCCACGTCCTGGATTCAACAACCAAATAGATGATGCGTTCTTGATGAAACCCGGTCGCTCCGGGAAGGCTTGGGGCCTCTTGCCCAGAGAACGACAGTGACGTGATGGTCAACCCAATGGAGAAGAAGGAGATGAAGAGCAGAAGCCTCATCGAAGTACCGGCTCAAATGAACGAATTTCGCCCCGATGCTAAGCGTGGAGAAAGGCGGAGTCAAGCGGGATTTTCGAGTTACGGTGGTACATGGAAGGCATGCGGCTGACCTGCCACTCGTGCCGGTGCATAGCAACAGAGCAAAGGTGGGCTGCAATAGACAGATTGGGTCCTAGAAGCCTATTTTGCGCAGCAGCTAGACGCATCGATCGCGCCTTCGGAAGGCAGGAGCCGATCGAGCAGAAAGTACACAGGACAAAACCCCGTGAAGCCGCTCTGAATTAACGGTACTCCGATTACAGCTGGAATCCACAACCAATACATACTCACGTAGTACCCCAGCGCAATCCCAGCCGTGATGACGATTCCGACGATGGCGCCATGAAGACGTCTTTTGTGATTCATGAGGAGCCCTCCCAAAAAGATGAAAGATCACGAGGCCGTCAATCGTCGCATCTTCATCAAAAAAGGCTATCCCCCTCGTAGACATCTGTCAAGCCGCGCGCGATGATGCACAATCGCGTCTGTAGTTGGGCATCGCCAGAATCCGAAGCTTTACCCAGCTTCGACCGTTACCTCTGTCATCACGGAATTTGCGATAAAACACTCAGCATGAGCTCGTTCATGGAGCGCTGCAAGCTGTTCCGCGGTTGGAAGAATGGTTCCACCAAATGTCACCTTTGGCCGGAGAATGACCCGTGTGACCGCCAGTTTGCCCTTGGCGTTCTTTTCCAGAAACCCGACTGCCTGATCGATATAGCTATCTACGACCAGCTGCTTCTTAGCAGCAATGGCCAGAAACGTCAGCATATGACAGCTAGAGAGGGCCGCAACGAGCGCCGATTCGGGGTCCACACGAGCGGGGTTTCCCCTGTAGGCAGGCGCAGCTGAACCAGGTATTCGAATACCGCTGTCGAACATCACAACATGGTCTCGACTATAGGACTCGTAGGAGAAAGTTTCAGTTCCCCTCTTCCACTCAACCGTAGCCTTGTGTTCTGACATGGTTAATCCTTCTGAACATTGCGGTGGTCCTCATTATTCTGATGGACTGTCAATTCCCATGTGGTGTTCACGTGTCGAGAATAACGATCGACAGGGTAGCGGTGAAGAACGAGACTGTCAACGGAGAGAGCGGTGAACGACAAAGATATCGATGGTCGTGTCGCGACTGAAGGTTCGGACCGATCTAACGAGCAGACTCTTCGAACCGGCTTTCCCCGGCCCTTTCGCGGCAGTTGACCAAAGGCACAGATGGGCGTAGCATGGGCGCCTGACGTTCCAGTGACGGTGACTGCGATCTCCTCCACACGCTCCTGCCTGTCACCCTGTGTGTGGATCTCAGCGCAGTTTCCGACGCTCCTACGCCAGGGTTTTTATCACGAGCGACCAGCTCATTGATGTGGATCCTTTGGAACAGGGGTCCCAATGAACGCCGCCAGTCGATTGGTTCTCATCCCAATATCGATCTCCGTCCTGGTAGTCGTCTTGTGTTGCCTTCTCCCGGCGGCTCATGGGTGGGCCGCTGACCATCCTATAATTTTGCTCGCTCCAGGGGCACCAGCTGAACGACCGTCCTCCCCTCCGACGTGGGCAGATGATCTCGACCATCGACTGTCGACCTATCTCAAAAAGAAATATCCCTCCTACGATTTCACACCGTATATCGAAGAGTTGGATCGATTACGAGGCGCCCTCAGCCGGCATGACCGCTGGGCCGTCAAACACGAAATGGGAGTGTTCCTGAAAATGTTGGCGAGCCGAGCATATGGCCTGGGGGACGATGCAGCTGAAGACTTGAGGGACCTTGCACAGCAGACGATGCCAGCCGATGAGTTTGCCATCGTCTATCCTGGATCGATGGTTGAGTCACAATTTGTACGGATTGGTGCATGACTTCGCAGTGATCTTCGGGACAAGAAAGGGAGGGCACACACATGGTTTCCCAATCACCCGTCACCCATCGCATTCTCGGGGAAGTGAAACGGATGCATGGCTGCGATCTCGATACGCTCGCGAATAGTCTCCCCGATCTCACCTGGAACCAGGTCTTCCTCGAGATCGATCGACTGAGCCGACAGGGACAAGTGCTGGTGACGTTTGGGAGCGGAGGCCGCTATATGATTCGGCTGCCGAGCCCCAAAGCGGCATCTTCTGGGCATCACACCCGATCCTGATTGGCTGAGTGTTCGGTCGCACAGGAAATCAAAAGATCATTCCCTGTCTCCTTTCATTCTTCTTCCGGTAGTTCGATCGGTCCTGCCCACTCGCCGTTTGCCAGCATCACTTCCTGATACCCCCCATCCGGCCACTGAAACTGTCCCGCCTCGTCCACCTGCACGATGAACGGATCTGCTTCATGTGCTGGTCCCCGGAACCAATACCAGCCAGCTTCGGTGGGTTTCGTCTTCGTCCAGTGATAAGCCGGCATGCCTGACAGTCCTTTTCGTCGTTGGGTATGGTCTGTTACAGTCGGCGCTGCAAGTATGAAACCTACCATGTCGCGATTGCCAATAAAAGACGTGCTGCCCGCCCTCCTCAATGCGTTGACTCAGGGCACCAGTGCGCTCCTCACGGCCCCACCCGGCGCAGGAAAAACAACTCGTGTCCCGTTAGCTCTGCTCGATGCTCCCTGGTTAAACGGCAGAAGGATCCTTTTGCTCGAACCGCGCCGACTCGCCACCCGTGCGGCGGCTCGTCGCATGGCTAGTACACTGGGCGAACCGGTCGGGGCAACGGTCGGGTATCGGATGCGGCTGGATACGAACGTGGGGGCGAAGACGCGGATAGAAGTCGTCACAGAAGGCATTCTGACGCGCCTGCTGCAGCAGGATCCCTCACTCCAGGCATACGGCATTGTGCTCTTTGATGAGTTTCACGAGAGGAGCTTGCAGGCGGACACAGGACTCGCACTCTGTCTCGAGGCACAGCGACTTTTTCGTCCGGATCTCCGGCTCCTGGTGATGTCGGCCACGTTGGATGTGGTTCCGGTTGCAGATCTGTTGAACAAAGCGCCGGTTATTTCGAGCGAGGGCCGGCTTTTTCCCGTCGAGATCCGGTATCTTGATCAACCGCTGTCAGGCCCTCTTGAGATCGCCGTTGAGCGGGCAATCCGGCAATCCCTCGCCCGCGATGATGGCAGTCTCCTGGTTTTTCTCCCGGGAATGGCAGAAATCCGGCGAGTCGAACGAAGGCTCATCCATGCGGAATTTGGCCCAGCCGTCCTGATCGCGCCGCTCCACGGTGATCTCTCGCCGGAGGCGCAGGATCGCGCCCTTGCACCGACGCAGGCCGGCCAGCGCAAGATCGTGCTGGCGACGTCCATCGCTGAAACAAGCCTAACGATTGAGGGAATCCGCGTCGTGATCGATGCCGGTCTGCTCCGCCTGCCTCGATTCGATCCACGGACAGGTCTGTCTAGACTGGAAACGATTCGCGTGACACAGGACTCCGCCGAGCAACGACAGGGACGAGCGGGCCGGCTCGGACCAGGCGTGTGCTACCGCCTCTGGACTGCTATCGAACATCGTTCGTTGGCACAGAGGAGACCCCCGGAGATGCTGGATGCCGACCTCGTGCCGTTGTTGCTCGACCTGGCTCTGTGGGGAACGACCAATCCTTCCGAACTCTCATGGCTCACGCCTCCCCCGCCGAGTGCGGTCGCTCAAGCCAGAGAGTTATTAGTGCGATTGGGAGCGTTGGACGCAGCCGGTCACATCACGCTACACGGCAAACAGATGGCTGAATTGCCTCTCCACCCGCGTCTATCCCACATGCTGATCAAAGCCATCCTGCTGCACCTCACCGGTCTCGCCTGCAAGGTTGCGGCATTATTGAGCGAACGTGACATAGTGCGACGGACAGCTGGTCGACAGAACGCCGACCTCCGATTCCGTCTGGACATCCTTCAGGGAGAGGCTGGTCGCCTGGACAGTGGAATAGTCGATGTCATGGCCTGCCAACGTGTGAAGCAGGTAGCAACCTTGTGGCGACAACAGCTTTCACGATTGGCACCACTTCAAGTAGCTGACAGTAAGGACGGTCCAGATGACGCTGGCAAACTGCTCGCCCTGGCCTATCCCGATCGAATCGCCCGTCGACAGTCTGGAGACGACGCCCGCTACCTCCTGGCCAACGGCCGGGGTGCAGCCTTCGCGAAACCCGATCCGCTCGGCTCTGAAAAGTTTTTGGTGATCACTGATCTGGACGATAGCCCGCAGTGGGCTCGTATCGATCTGGCAATTCCGCTGTCATTAGCCGACATTGAATCCTTGTATGCCGAGGAAATCGATCACATCGAGACGGTGAAGTGGGATGTGCAGACACACACCGTTCGGGCAATCAAGCAGAGTCGCCTGGGCGCACTGGTTCTATCTGAACAGGCCTTGTCGAAGCCGGATCCTTCCTCGATTGTTCGCGCTTTGTTGGAAGGCATTCGTCAAGAGGGGCTCGACGCGCTCGCCTGGACACCAGAGCTTCGTCAATGGCGTGCGCGCGTGCGTTTGCTGCGCAGAACGCAAGGGATCGATTCACAATGGCCCGATGTATCCGATGAGTCGTTACTGCGTACGCTGGAACAGTGGCTCGGCCCGTACCTCGAGGGCATGACCTCTCTCGACATGATTCAGCGAATCGATATCGCGCCGGCGTTGCGTGCCCTGCTTTCTTGGGATCAACAACGGGAATTGGAGCGGCTGGCCCCTACACATCTGATTGTACCGAGCGGATCCAGCGTTCGTCTTGACTACGCGACAGACGAGCTCCCTATCCTGGCCGTGCGACTCCAGGAAATGTTCGGCTGCCGAGATACGCCACGGGTGGTGGATGGTAAGGTTCCGGTCATGTTGCACTTGCTGTCGCCCGCTCGCCGGCCAGTCCAAATCACGAAAGACCTCGTGAGCTTTTGGGCCCACGCCTATTACGCGATAAAGAAAGAACTGCGCGGCCGTTATCCCAAGCACCACTGGCCTGATAATCCCCTGACCGCACTGCCGACAGCCAAGGCTCAACGACGGCGTTAGGTGCAGCGTGAGGTAGAACATCCCGCCCTTTCGTAGGATAGAACTAAAATTACTGGGGCACGTATGGTAACGCACGATGCGAGACTCTCTTGCCGTCATCCTGTTGCTCCTCCTGCCAGGATTGGCTCACGAAGGACTGGCAGAACCCATTACCACTTTGCCTCCTCCCACCTACGACATTCCGTTCGATGACCACGATGAAGCGACCACACAGGTGCTGGTAGCCCAAGAAGTCTTGACCTTCTTGATGACGGCGCAGTCCTACCGAGGCCAGAATCAGACAGCACTCCGTGGAGTGGTGACGGGTGACCTCGTGCGGGACGATAGTGGCACCATGGTTTACAGCCGCACCCTTGCGGACCATGGCGTCTTGGAAGGTTATGATTTCCGCGACGGCTCACTCGTCCGTGGCCAGTATCTGTTTCTGCAACGTCCGATCAACCGACTCAATGAATTTATCGACTATTATGCCGCGGTGAAACAGGCCCTCACCGATTCATACGGGACGCCGATCCAAGATCAGATCCTCTGGGAAAATGACCTCTATCAACCACTTCCCGATTACTGGGGTGTAGCGGTGATGATCGGCTACCTGCACTATGTTGCCACCTGGGAAACCCTCGAAGGGACGATTACGATCACACTGACCGGTAATCGCCACAGCAAGCTGACGGTCGAGTATCACAGCCGAGCCCACGTCGAGCAAGAACAGACAGCCTCAATTAATGTCTTCTCGACCTCCCTGCTTGAATCCTCGTAAGCTTTCTGCCACAGTACCGCCCCACAGGGCCCGACCTCTTACGGTCACCGTAAGAATCACGTTGGTCGGGATCACCACTCCAGACTCGACTTCATGATCTGCTTGAGTAGACCGCTCCGACGCGTCCGACGCGTTCGACGCCACGTCAACCAACGAATGCTGATTATCCTGTGTGGTGCCGGTCTTATCGCGATGACCGGCTGTGTACAGGAGAGCACATATCGAGCAGTTCAAATGGAAACCGCGGAACACAGGAGTGCTCTCACGACGACCAGGGACGAGGTGAATCAATTGACGGCGCAGGCGGCGAGGCTGCAAGAGGTAAAGCTAGAGCAAGAACACAACGCCATGGAATTGCTGGAGGCTCTTCAGAAGGAAAAAGATGCTGAGGCTCTCTGGCAGAAACAGATTCGTGAGAGAACGGACGTATTGGTAGCCAGGCTCAACGTCTTGCAGAGCCAACATCGCTGGCTGGCCCGCGAGACCGAACGCGCTGTGAAAGAGCAAGAGACACTTGAAGCGATGGTCGCCAAGTATAAGGGTCAATTACAAGATTCGGTTCTGCCCCCGGAGCCTGTTATCTCACCGATACCGAGAGACCTGGGCCCAACCGCGAGTCAGCCGACTGCGATCACACCACCTATTCCTGTGTCTCCGCAAGCTGTTTCCCCAGCTCCACCGCCACCTCAACCGGAACCAGTTCCGGCACCCACTCGTCAGAAACCGGTTCCGGAACCGCAGGATGAGTCCTGGTTTTCGACCTTCAAAGGGTGGATCGGATCTCTCTGGAGAATGATCTTCTCTTAGTCTGCGTCTGGGAAGATCGGTCGCCTGGCTCCTCGTCTGAACGATCCCATGAAGGCCACGCGGTTGCGGGGATGTTGCACGTTACGGGTTGTGCCAGCGGGCGCCTTCGAACACGGGGTTGAATTGGTGTGTAAGTTTAATGGTGTCGCCATCCTTCACGGCTGAATCCTGCGTCCCGACTTTCTTATTCACCATAATCAGCACCTCACTTTTCTCTAGAAACGGAAGCACCGCACCGAGACGATCCTGATTGGCCTCGATAAGTTTCTTGACGGTCGTCTGGGTGACACTCTCCACTTGTACTTCAGATTCCCCAACGGCATCCCGCAACATTATTCCAAACAGCAACACGGTGACCATTTGTTTCGTTCTTCGCTGTTCGTCGCTCGTATCTCGCCAACAAGCGGTTAGCAATCAGCACTCAGCGTTCACATTTAGGACTGACGAGTTGCTTCTGAATTCCTTCTCCTAACTCCCGACTCTTTACCTCGTCACGCATCACCAATCACGCTTCACGTCTGGCGTGCATGGCAACGGAAACAATCTGGCCGCTTGGGATGCCGCTCAGGCAAGGGTTTTCTCCCTATTTGAGCATGGCACTGAAGACAGTCCTTCTCGATTTTGACCGCCTGGTGGTCGGCATCCATCGGGATCAACGGATTCCGATCTTTGGGGGTCGGCAGCAGCGAAACCCCGATCACTACCGCCGCGGCGAATAGGACAAAGAGCCAATCGACCTTGCGCAAGCTCATCGGGTGCGGATGTCCTTCTCCTCAGCCGCCTCATAGGCCTCTTGAAGTACCTGGGCAACATGCTTGACGTCCACCTTATCCCGCAAGCCATTTCGGAGTTGAATCATACAGGCAGGGCAACTGGTTGCCACAACCTCTGCTCCGCTCTGATGAATCGCCCTCCGTTTGCGATCGAAGATCTTTTGGGATGTGTCGTAATCCTTCACGAGATACGTCCCTGCTCCGCCGGCACAGCGATCAGCATCCTGCATCTCGACAAATTCGACTCCGGGGATGTCCCTCAGTACCAGTCGTGGTTCCTTGGTCACCCCCGCGGCCCGTAGGTGACACGAGGAATGGTACGTCACTTTCCTGTTTCCGCCCTGTCCCGCTGAAGCCGGCGGGTGAACCATTGATCGGGCCACAAACTCTGAGACATGTTGCACTCGCTTTGCGATGGCCGCTGCTGCTCCCTCTTCCGGTTCCCCGGCAAAGAGCATCGGATAATCTTTGAGCATAAGGGTGCAGGAAGCGCAACCAGTGACGATGGTCTCATATCCGCCCAGCGACTTCAGATTGACCCTCGCTCCTTCTTTGGCTAATCCACGGTGGCCATAAGTGTCAATCGGTGTCCCAGAACAGCGCTGAGGTGGCAGGTCCGGGGTGACGCCATGCCTGCGCAGCACCGCAATGACCGCATCCCCTACACCGTCGTCGAAATAGTTCGCGGCGCATCCGTGGAAATAGGCCACTGAGGATCTACGGTCCCCCTCCTTCGTGACTAATCTTGCATGGCGATCGCGAAGGTGCCGCCCAGCTAACCGAGGCAACACCATGTCAAACGGCAGCTGAGCGGATTCCGCGAGGCCTCGGAGAATCGGTCGCGCGAGATGCTCGATCATGCGACGAATGGTGGGGCGATCCCAGACCCATTGTAACTTCGCGAAAAGCTTTAAGATTAGCTCAAATATGGCGGGCCTTGCATGTAATTTAAATATCAACCCAGCGATCCTATTCGGACATTCCTCTCGCTTCCGGAGAATCAACTCCGACACGTCGACACCGGCGGGGCAGATCGTCCGACAGGATTTGCAATTCAAACAGGCCTCTACCACCCGCTTCGAACTCACATAGCTGTAGTCTTTGGCCGTGACAATTTCAAACCAGCCGCGCGAACTCATGTCTTCAGATTGAAACACGTCGTAAACCGGACAGACGGAGTTACACTTCGCACAGGTTGCACAGGATTTCGAGAGCCTTGTGTAATCGATGTGTTCGGTAAAAGGACGGTTGCTGATTTTGACCCCAGGATTCAGGACACCGGATGGATCAAAAAGCCGCTTTACTTGCTCGAACATGCCATAGAGTTCGGGACCGAACATCTTGCGGACATACTCCGCCCGTACGCGCCCATCGCCATGCTCACCGCAGATAGACCCGTTGAATCGCTCTAGGACCGTTTGATGGATTTCGTGATAGCCCAGGACCATCTTGTCGAAATCCTGCCGATCGTTCACATCAAGAAGCGGCACAATGTGGGCATTACCATTCCCGATATGACCAAAGATGGCGACCGGCACACGCTGCCCTTGAAAAAATTCCTCCAAATAGCGAATCAACTCGCTGATATGGTCTGCCGAAACCACGACGTCGTCGACGTAGTTGATGGGTTTCTTCCTCGCATCGAACCGATAGAGGGTCGGATAGAGGGCCTTGCGGGCCTTCCAGAGCTGATCTCGCTGCTCTTGGTTGAAGGCGACAACGGGATCGGCCGCTAGCCGATATCGGCGACAGATGGCTGCCATGCGCGCCGCCTGATCATGTAAGTCATCGTCCTCCGTATCGCTATCGAGTTCAGCTAAGAGTGTTGCAGCCGCGTCCTGAGGAATGCCGTGTTTGGATCGCCCGATGAGATCGAGCGTATTCCCATCCATGACTTCCAAGGCACTAGGCTTCAGCTCGAGCAACTTGGGGACGGCCTCCCCTACATCTTCCAAGCGAAGAAAATGCATGAGTGCAGTCACGGTCGCTTTTGGTTTATCGACAAGCCGTAACCTGGCTTCGGCCACGACACCCAGTGTACCTTCGCTGCCGACGAACAACTTGGGAAGATCGAATCGTCCTTGAGCTAGCCCGTCAACCAAACCGAACAGATTGTAACCACAACTGTTCTTGCTGACGGTCGGTCGCTTGCGCGCGATAAGTGCTGTTTGGTTCTGGACCAGCGAAAGCACGGCCTTCACCGAGTCATGGGTATCGAGCAGTCCCGTGAGTTGAGGATCATCTAACCCATAGACTCGGGCATCCAGCCATTCCCCGGAAGACAAACACACCCGCAGGGCTTCCACATTGTCTTTGACCGCTCCATACCGGATCGTGTGGGGCCCGGCGGAATTATTCGCTACCATCCCGCCCAGCTTGCACATGTCGCCACTGGAAGGATCGGGGCCGAACAACAGTCCGTCACGCCCCACTTGTTTATTGAGCTCGGCCAACACGATGCCCGGTTGGACTCGAGCCCAGCGTTCTTCCCGATTCAGTTCAAGGATTCGATTGAGACGCGATACATCCAAGATGATGCCGGAGCCGATGGCAGAACCGGTAAGGTTCGTGCCGGCTGCACGCGGCGTGAGCGGGATCCCTCGCTGTACCGCATAGGTCACCGTGGCGGCGATGTCGTGTTCGGACTCAACGAGCACGACCGCCTGGGGTTCCATGCGATAGATGCTCGCGTCCACCGCGTAGGCCGTTTTTGTCGGATCATCGTCTTTCACAAGATCAGACCCAAGGAGATGGCGAAGATCACGTGCGACTGCGCGAGAGCGGTCGGGAAGTATCAATGTCATGGCTTCCGCATTCTAGCAGGATGTTGGAAAAGTCCGCTAGGAGCCTGTCTCGCAATCCCTCGGTGCAACGCCAGCGGATCGCATACCGCCGTTGAATGGCATTGCTCGGGCAGGCTCCTGGCTTCGGTTGAGCCATGATCCGGGACACAGTAAGATGGTATACAGGACTCGCGCGATGTCCACGACTCGTCCCCTGCTCTATGTGTCACGTCTCATGCCTCACGCCGTGATGGCACTGATTGAGGAACGGTTTCGATTGGTGCAGGATCCCACTGAGACCTCCCCCACTCCGGCTGCTTTCCGTGAAGGATTTGCCCGAGCTGAGGCCGCCATCTGTACACTGACGGACATAGTAGATGGCGATCTGTTGTCATCCGCCGCGCACTTAAAGATCCTGGCCAACTTTGCGGTAGGCTACAACAACATCGACCTCGACGCCGCTCGACGCTACCAGATTGTCGTTACGAATACGCCCGATGTCCTGACGGACGCCACGGCTGACCTGGCTTGGGCGCTTCTGTTGGCGGCCGCGCGTCGGGTGATCGAGGGCGACACGTTGATTCGTTCGAATCGTTGGACCGGCTGGACGCCGACTCAATTATTAGGCAGTGAAGTATCGGGGAAAACGCTGGGCATCATCGGGATGGGACGTATCGGCCACGCGGTGGCACAACGAGCCGAGGGATTTCACATGGTGATCCGCTACTACAATCACCGAGTGAATCCGGCACTGCCCGAAGCCTGGGCGCGGCGTTCTCTTGACGCATTGTTACAGGAGTCGGATTTCGTGACGCTGCACGTTCCGTTGAATTCCGAGACCCGTCACTTGATTGGAACGCGCGAACTTTCGCTCATGCGTCCCGCAGCGATACTGATCAACACCAGTCGCGGGGCTGTTGTGGATGAAGCTGCGCTGGTCCACGCTCTGCAATCCGGCACGATCTCCGGCGCCGGCCTCGACGTGTATGAAGAGGAACCGATGGTCCATCCAGTACTGCCTTCGTTGAAACAGGTAGTCCTCTTGCCGCATCTTGGTTCTGCTACGATGCAGACGAGGGTCCAGATGGGATTGATCTGTTTACAGAATATTCAGGCTGTCCTGGAAGGTAGACCGGCGCCGAATCGGGTGGCTTGAGTTCCTATGGGGCGTAGCGAAAGGCTCCGGCGGCTGGCTTTGGTTTTTGAGTATGTCGCAGCGCGTCGAGACGTTTAGGCACGTCGTGAAAGGTGGGGATGGATTCAAAAATCGCGGTCGCTTTCTGCCATTGTTCTTGTGTCTCGTAAAGCAATCCCAGTTCGTAGCGAATGGCCTGAGCCTTGGCACCCTGACACCGCGCGTCGTTTAAAAGTTGTTCGAGCTGCTCGCTTGCGGCCTTCCCCTGTCCCTGCTCTTTCAAGCAGACCGCTGTCATCAGACAGGAATCGAGGAAGAGATCACTTCCTGCCATTGATTGAGCAAATTCTTCTTTGGCTTCATCGAGCAATCCCATGTTTTTGAAAGCAACGCCCAGCGTGTAATGAATGTCCGGATCGAGTCCATTGGCGACCGTGCTCGAATCGTCGGCTGTGGTGCTCGCCATCTCTGGCTCTTCCGATTTTGGCGCAAACATTGGCGCAAGTTTAGTTACAATGGGACTGGCCGGAGCCAGTTCCTTCACCTTGTGGTAAAGAGCACGCGGTCGTTCCGGTTTTTTGTCATCAGGGTGTTCCAGCAGCAGTTCGAGCGCACGGGCATAGTGCAGCGCAGCTCCAGGCCCGTCGCCTTTCCGTTCAAACAAGGAGCCCAAGAGTTCCCGCGCCTCGACGTCCGTCGGCCGTTCATTAGCCAGACGTCCAAGCCATTGCTCTGCTTCCGCTTGTTTCCCATCCCGCATGAAGATTTGGAATTGTTCCTCCGTCGGAGGGGTCATTCCTGCCGAATGAGGTGCTCTGACGGCATCAGGGGCCGCGTTGACCGCCAATGGTTCTGCCGGACCAGCAGCGGCCGATGTATTCTGTGCGGAAGCCGTAGCCTCTTGGGAGTCGACATGCCGATTCTGCGAGGCACGACTCGTTGAGGCTCGCTTCCAGACATCATCAGATTCTGTCCCTGTCCACAACGATTGTTTCGGTAGGGTTCCTTCACTGCTTACCTTCGACTCTGCGGTGGGAACCGGCGACTCTGCGACCGGCTCCACGGATGGTACTTCCGTGACCGTTCCCCCCTGCATGAGCATTTCAAGTCGATTCACTGTCGGACTGTCGGGAGCCAATGTTTTGATTTTGTCGAAGATCTCCTGGTGTAGCGTCGGCAACCCAGGTTCTGGATGCTTCAATAAGGCTTCAACGGCCTTTGCGTATTGCGCCACGGCAGCAGCCATGTTCCCCTTTGCTTCGTGTAACTCGCCATAGAGCTCAAGAATCGGCACCGAGCTCGGCTCTACGGCAAGGTATTCATTGATCAAGGCTTCGGCCGACGAGAGGTCATGCGCGCGGAGGGCTGCGCCGGCAAGGAATCGATATTCGCCCAATGCGACTTGGAGATCCCCGCGATGCAGATGCATCCGCGCCAGCAGCTGACAGACCTGCGGATTCCCCGGTTCCCTTGTCAACAGCTGATTGAGAATCGCCTCGGCTCCGGCAAACTGTTTCTGCTCAATGCGGCGGGTGGCTTCAGCCAGCATATCGGGCAATTCTGAGCCCTTGGACGAACTGGTTACCTGACCTGCTTTCGGTTTGACCGTTGCCGGCGTGCCTCCACCCTTCTCAAGGTTTTCGATAAACTGGGTCGCTTCGCTATTGGACGGATCGATCCGTAACACCGCCTGATAGGCATCTTTCGCTTCAGCATACCGTTGCTGAGCCGACCGCTCCCGTCCCAACTGTAAATACACTTTGGTGGCTTCGTCCTGCATGTTCTGCTGCAGGCATAGCTCTGCCACTCGTTGCTGGGCATCCAGGTTCGACGGATCTTGGCTGACTATCTTCTTGTAGATGTCGAGCGCTTCTTTGGTCTTCCGCTCCTTCAGGTAATGCTTGCCCAATGTCAGATAATCCTGGACTGCGCTGCTTAACAAGCCCCGTTCGGCGTTGAGATCCCCAAGATGCCGATACACTTCGTAACGAGAGGGATCAATCTTGAGGATTTTCTTGTAGGTCGCGATGGCTTTGAGGGTGGCGCCTTCTGCACGGAACGCGTTCGCAGCCTGCAGAAAGGCCGCCACCGCCTCCGCGTTTGCGTTCCGCTTGAGATGCAACTCTCCGATGGAATTATGCAGGCTCCCGTCGGCCGGAGAGTCCGTTATGAGCTTCTTCCATTCGGCAATGGCCGCATCAAATTGGCCTCGTGAAGCAAAGAGTTGGGCGTTATGCAGCACCTTCCCGCGGTCAGTGCCCAAAGCAGACCTCCATAACGAACAAACGCTAACAGTATCAATGGGTTTTGTCAACGAAATGGGTAAACAGAAACCCTGAGAAACGACGAAGGTCTGCTCCACAGAGAGTGCAGCAGACCTTCGTCAGCAACTTGAAGAAAACTTCGTCCTTTATGACGCGGAGACGGACATCTTCATCACATTCGCGGCCTGGGGTCCCTTCGCCCCTTGGACGATATCAAACTCGACGTTCTCTCCTTCCTTGAGTGTCTTGAATCCATCGCCCTGGAGCGCGGAGTAATGGACAAACACGTCCTCTCCGCTGTCAAGACGAATAAACCCGAACCCCTTTCGATCATTGAACCACTTCACAGTGCCTTTCGTCTTCACAAAAACCCTCCTTTCCTCAACGGTCACGCGATGTTACGTGACCGGCCCAAACCCCTGACGTTGACTAACAATAAAGACAGAATGACAGCTGATGAAAAAGACCTGAGGACGGGCTCGCTGGAGGAGACGTGAAGCGTTCACAAAACCCATCTCAATTAAAAATCGCGGAGCATGTAACATAGCGATTCACACCTGTCAAGCAATTCTTTGTGGCCTATCTCCAGGCAGCAGTTTTCTAGACAAGGCCCGCTCACTCGCCTATAGTGGCATCGATCGATAGGAGAGTAACCCCTCTGATGTTTCTGCGCACGCTGCTCGATCGTTATATCTTTTCTGAGCTTTTCGCTCCTTTCGGGCTCAGCCTCGGGGTGCTCTGTTTTGTGATGCTAACCAAAGAGTTACTTCGTCTGGTCGAACTGCTTGTCGCAAAAGGGGTTGGCTTGCTCGCGGTCATAAAAGTTTTCGTCCATCTCCTGCCTTCATTCCTCGTCCTCACGTTGCCCATTGCCGGTCTCATCGCGTCCATTACGGCGTTTGGACGGTTGTCCTTTGACAGAGAACTGGTTGCGATGCGGGCCGCCGGTTTAAGCCTGTTCCGACTCTCCCGTTCGGTCTTTCTCTTTGCGGTGTTCGTTTTCAGCCTGACTCTTTTATTGGCCCAATGGGGACAGCCCTGGAGTTCCGTTAACTTAAAGAAGGTGGCACTCAACCTTTTGAGGGACCAATTGGTATTGGCGTTGGAACGGGGTACGTTCAATGAACCTATCCCGCGATTGGTGATCTTTGTTACCGATGCTCAAGATCCTGGCGCTACGCCCAGCATTTTCATCTCAGATGAACGTAATGTCGAGGACCCCAGAATTATAGTCGCCACACAGTATCAAGTGCTTCTGGAGCCTTCGAACAACCAGGTCGCGCTGCGCCTGCAAAATGGAGTCATCCACAGCCGTCCCGATGAAGCGGATCAATACCAAGAAACATCCTTTGCCAGCTATGACCTCAAGCTGTCACTGAACCAAAGCGGGTATTCGACCACAGAAGAGCGCCCATCCTATGACTCCATCGTGGCTCGACTGGATCAATCTGCCTGGCGCGATTCTACCGCCTTGCGGCGCTTGATCGAATACTACAAAGATCTGGCATTTCCGACTGCCTCGCTTATCTTTTGCATCCTCGGAGTACCGGTCGGCATCGTGTCGAAACGGTCGGGACGGATCGGCGGGTTCGCTGTCGGCGTATTCGTCGTGATCATCTATTATGTCCTGAACGTGGGATGCGAATTCTTAGTGACGACCTTGGTTATCACGCCCTTTGCGGGAGCGTGGATCCCCAACGGTATGTTTGCCCTTATCACGTTGTGGTGGTTTCATACCATCAGCCGCCGATAGGTTATGACGATCCTTTTTCGATATATTCTGCGAGAGTTTGCCAGGATATTTTTGATGTGCTTCACCGGTCTCATGACGATTTATCTCGTCATCGATTTTTTTGAAAAAGTCCGCCGGTTTCTGAGTTATGATGCCAGCTTGATCGATGTGCTCGCGTACTTTGCCCTCAAAACTCCAGCCATTTCATTCCAAATTGCTCCGTTGGCGATCTTAATGGCTACGCTGCTGACCTTGGGGCTCCTGTCACGCAGCCACGAAATTACGGCGATGCGTAGTTGCGGGATTAGTTTACCCTGGATCGCGTCCCCCTTCCTGACACTTGCCGTGGGCGTCGCTTTGATTCTCCTCTGGTTCAGCTCGACGATCATTCCCTTAGCGGTCAACAAGGCTGAAGACATTCGCGTCACAAAGATTGAAAAAAGACCCCCGGCTGTTACGTTAACTATTCAACAACCCTGGATCAGAGTAGGACCTCAGACCTTATTGAATGTGACCAGCGGAGCCGTCGGCGGCACATTGATCGGCGGTGTTCGCCTTTTTCAGTTCGAGCGGGGATTTCGTCTCGTGGATTTGACCGAAGCTGAAGAGGCTCGCTACGGTGGTGAAGAATGGATCCTCTACCGCGGACGGCACCGGCGGTTTCTTCCTGATGGCTCCGTTTCGGTCGTCGAGTTTGATCGGCAGCCGATTGCCTTGCCGTTGATTCCCGAGGATTTCACATCGCGCTTTGGGAGTGAGTCTGAGAACATGACCATTCGCGACATTCGTTCCTATACTGCCCGCCTGTCCCACGAAGGCGCACAGCTCTCCCGATTGCTCACGGATTACCATGGTCGTATTGCGTTTCCGTTTGTCACAATCATCATGGTGCTCATCGGCATTGCCATGAGCCTCAGGCGAAGTGGTGTCCGTGGGAGGAGCATGGCAATTGGCATCGGGCAAGCGCTCGCGGTAGGATTTTGCTATTGGACTGCTCACTCGATCGCCATTGCTCTGGGTCGTGGCGGAGCCTTGGCGCCAATGATGGCCGGCTGGACGGCCAATATCCTCTTTCTGAGCTTCGCGCTCTATCTGATGTTCAAAGTACGCTACTAGCAAAGCGTATGGTCCTGTATCTCACCGGGCCGGTTGACTGGATGGCCGGCTTCCGGTAAGTACTGAGGCTGGGGTTTTGAGGAAGGATTAGTCTCTCATGCCAGCTCGCGTAGTCATTACTGGACTGGGGGTCGTCTCTCCGATCGGGATCGGCGTCTCAGAATTCTGGAAAGCCGCGTTGGCCGGTCGCTCAGGAATCACTGCGGTCAGCTCGTTTGAACCATTCCCTATGGACGGCTATCGTTCACGTGTGGCCGGCCAAATCCACAATTTTGTTCCTGAGCAGCTCTTAACCGGTGTCCTTCCAGAACGAGTTGACCGGTACGCGCAATTTGCGCTCGTTGCTACCAAAGAGGCGCTGGCAGACTCTCATCTCCAGATGGAACAGGAAAATGCTCATCGTGTCGGCGTGATCGTAGGAGCAGGCATGGGGGGCATGGTGATGGGAGAACGAGAAATCACTCAACTGTATCAACAACAGAAACCTCACCGAGTCCATCCGAATTTCATCCCGATGATTACGCTGAACTCTGCTTCTGGCATCATCGCGATGGCTTACGGGGCCAAAGGTCCCAATCTAACTATTTCGACCGCCTGCTCTTCGAGCGCCCATGCGCTCGGGCAGGCACTTCAGTGCATTCGAGAAGGCCGTGCAGATGTCGTCATAACAGTCGGCGCCGACGCCAGCATCACGCCGTTGGTATTCGCCGGCTTCTGTTCTCTCCGGGCTCTTTCGACAAAATATAATGACCGGCCTGACCAGGCTTCCCGCCCATTTGACAAGGGCCGTGACGGATTTGTGATGGGCGAAGGGGCAGGAGCGCTGATTCTTGAGTCGGCAGCTCACGCGAAAAAGCGGAAGGCCCACGTCTATGCAGAGATCGCCGGATATGCCGCCACCAGCGAGGCATATCATATGGTCATTCCTCGAGAAGATGGAGAAGAGGTGGCGACCACGATGCGATTGGCCCTTGCAGACGCGGGTATCACACCAGCCCAGGTGGATTACATTAATGCCCATGCCACCTCGACACCGATCGGTGATGCCGTCGAGGCGAAGGCCCTCCGGCACGTATTTAAAGCCCGCGTGGAGAAGATCGCCATCAACGCCACCAAGTCGCTGATCGGCCACACCCTCGGAGCTGCAGGGGCGATCGGTGCCATTGCTTCGATCCTCTCCGTTCACACCGGACGGATTCATCCAACCGCCAATTATGCTGATCCAGATCCAGCCTGCGCCTTGCCAGGCATCTCACGATCCGGGCAAGAACGTCGTGTGAACACAGCGCTCCTTAACGCGTTTGGATTTGGCAGCAACAACGCTGCTGTAGTATTGAAACGAGTTACTACTTAGAAAAGACGCCATGGCCACCTCGACAACGACCGCGGTCAAGATCAGCACCGCTCTTGCCGAATACCTCAAGCGCGATCCCAGTTCGATCATCGAGAGCCATCATTTGCGGGATGATTTGGGTCTTGATTCAATGGCCGTGATCGAACTGCTCTATCGCATTGAAGAGGTATTCAATATTCAGATTCCAGATGAAGACCTCGTCGGCTTGACCACGGTTGGGCACGTGATCGCTTATGTTGATAAACGACTAGGCAACACGCAGAGCACAAGTGCATCAAGGAAACCTTCCAAGGCATCCAGCAAGAAACGATCGTAACCGGCTTATGGCTGTTCCCCGTCCACAGACCCCCATCTCCCTCTCCCAGATTCATCAGGTAACGGGTGGAGAACTTATTGGGTCTCCTGATGTGACGATCACGAGCGTTGCAAGTCTTAATAAGGCACGATCCACAGACCTAGCATTTGTCGCGGAAGACCGCTGGCTCAAGACCAACGAACCAATCCAAGCCGGTGCACTCCTCGCCCATCGTCGTCTGACTGAAGTGCGCTGCCCTCATATCATTCTCTCCAATCCCTCACTTGAATTTGCCCGTGTTACCCGAACATTCTTCTGCCCGGCTACTACTTCGCGTGGGGTCGCGCCAAGTACAGTCAAAGGAGCGGACGTGCAGATCGGCTTCGACGTCTCAATCTGGCCTGGTGTTACCCTCGGTGACCGAGTCAGAATCGGCTCTTCTGTCACCATTTATCCCGGAGTTTTTGTGGGCGATGATTCGGCAATCGGTGACCACACGGTCCTCTATCCCAACGTCGTCGTTCGCGAAGGGTGTGTAATCGGTGCCCGGGTGATCATCCACAGCGGCACAGTCGTCGGTAGTGACGGGTTTGGCTATGTCCAAGAGCAGGGCAAGCATTACAAAAGGCCGCAACTCGGCGGCGTGATTATTGAAGATGACGTCGAATTGGGCGCCAATGTAACTGTTGATCGCGCAACAATGCCGCGTGATTATACGACTATCAAGCAAGGCACCAAAGTCGACAATCTCGTCCAGATTGCACATAACGTCACCATCGGTGAACATTCCATTCTTGTCGCGCAGGTTGGAATTGCTGGCAGTACCACGACCGGTCATCATGTAACGATCGGAGGACAGGCCGGACTTGCAAACCACATTCAGATTGGAGATGAGGTTATTATTGCTTCGCGAGCAGGAGTGAACCGGAATGTGGCGTCGAATCAAATCGTCTCCGGTGCTCCGATCATGCCGCACGACACATGGCTGAAGGCTCAGGCAGTGATCCCCCGCCTCCCGGAGCTCCGGCATTTGGTCCGTACCTTGGAGGAACGAATTAACAGGCTAGAGGAAGCCAGGCCATCCGCACCATCGGTCAAGAGGGCGAAGAGAAAATCTCGCGCGCGTTAACATCAGCCGTCAGAACCCTACGAAACCACTCCTCGCCAGAAGAACAATTTCGCCCAGTAGAACCCAGCCCAAGGCATCAATAGCGCGGGGAGCGTGTCCACATGTCCATACCGTAACGTCACGGCTGACGCTCCCCATAACATGAGTAAACCAGCACTATAGACGATTGGAACCAGCTGCCGACCGGGATGAGTGGTGGTCGGCTGCGCGGATTGGTCGCCCTTGGCCTTTTTTCCTTGCTGCCGCACAGCGGTGCGCAGGCGGGATGCAAAAATTTCAGGAAACCTCGTCAGAAGGTATCGATGATAACGTGTCTGAATCCAACCCCAGAAGGCCCCACCTATGATCAACCCTGAACTTTGCCAGAAGGTTGCTCCTGTGTAACCGTCGGCGCCGATAAATTGATAACCAAGGCCTCCAAGCGCACCGACCATACAGACAAGTCCCACGACTCCGGCTGGAAGGAGGATATATGACCGGACGTAGTGACGAGCCTGCTCTAGAATCTCCTTTTCGCGCCAGATGGTAACCAGTTTTGGCATAGCGAAGACGTTGACGGGACATTATACAGTCGGGACGACCGAGTTGGAATTACGACGTGTTCGGCAACGCTACGTAAGGAGTAGATAGAAAGATTCGACGAGTTAGGCAGGCAGAATTTCGCTGATGGCGGCCCGCTCAAGCCGCCCAATGTTGACCCATTGTTCTGCCATTGGAATGAGGGCCTGCATCCGTGCTTCGACCATTTCTAGTCGTTGCGGCAGCGTTGATGCCTTTCTGTAGGCTGTCACGAGTAAGAACGATTGTAGTCCTTGGAGAAACATCGTCATCATTGAGGCCTGAACTCGGCTTGCCAGGTCGTGCAGTGTGTCAACCTCTCGCACAATCGGGTCAAGTTGAGTGGCGGTCACAAAATCGGTTGTTTCCTGACTGCGCAAGTTGTGAAGCTCTCGTATAATGACAGGAACCCTTTTTCGAACTTCTTCAACAAACTCTTCATCAAGGATGTTTAACTCATTGAGAATACGATCAATTGAAGTTGCTTCTAGATCGCCACCCTCATGTTCAGCCATGAGAATGACGGCCTCCAAGACGTCTCTGGTTGGTTGGACGGACCTCGCCCTAGCCTGATGGAGTTCCCGCAAAGCTGTCAGAAGCGGGAGGCCACCAGCCGTCGATGCCTGGATCACTGACCGAGGTGCAGCCACTTTTTCATGGTTGGCCGGTGAACTGGACGATGCAGGTTCAACTGCTGGCCCTTCACTGACAGGAACTGGTGCGGGATATTCGTCTCCCTGCCCGCCGGTCAAACGATGAACGGCCATGCTGATACGTGCCAGCCCTTCATGAAGTGAGTTCAGTGCCGCAGCCGCTGCCCGTGGCTCTTGTCGTCCGACCTCCTGCAAGATTGGCAAGAGATTCGACGCCATCTGCTCAATCGCCGATAACTGAACCGTTGCGGCTGATTTCGCGAGATTGGTGATTCCCTGGAGGATGATCCCGTAAAGCTTTGGTCGAACAGTTTGGTTGGCCCCTTCACTCAACTTTTTGAGCGTCGTCTGAATTTGCGCCAACCACTCATGCGCTTCGAGCGCAAATAATCCGACCACTTCTTTTTCAAAAGACGCATCGACAAGTTCTCGGGAAGCGGTTCGTCCCTGCGCTCGCGATGATTCATCTCGAGCAGAGTTATCGCTTTCATGGCGGCCAGGTCCGGCCGACTCAACCACACCCTGAATCGCGCTCGCTATTGCATCAAGACTTTCCAGCAAGGATGAAAATTGATCCGAAACCGATGCCATAGGCTCAGTCTTTTTGGCCTGTGTCGGAAATGAAAGTCGTGCGATATCGGGAGGTTCCACGGTCTCAATGATCGTTACGAGCGGTAACGTACTCAGATCAACGTGTCGTGATTCAAGGCCCTCCGGTTCTGTCTCCCTGATCATGACGGCCGGGCGGAGTGGATAGCGTGTATTGACTCGAATTACTGTGCCCAACTCACCGGTCGAGAGCCGAACCGACGTACCGATCGGATACGCCGAGAGTTGTTCGACCAAGGCCTTCATGACTTCTCGCGGGAACGCCGTCCGCTCAACCACCATGAGTTCGCGTACCGCCTCATGAGGAAAGAAACGTCGGCGATACGGACGCGGGCTGACCAGTGCGTCAAACACGTCCACGACACCGATGATTTGAGCGAACTCGGTGATCTGGCGGCCTTTGAGTTTGTTAGGGTACCCTCGCCCGTTCCACCGTTCGTGGGCTTGGCGGACGACTTGGGCCAGCCAGTCATGCGTCGGTCCGAGCTTGCGCAACGCTTGGTACCCGAGTTCTGGATGTTGTTCGACCAGCATGCGCTCTTCAGGAGTCAAACGGCCAGACTTGGTGACCAAAGACTGCGGAACAGCGAATAAGCCCACGTCGTGCATAAGCCCAGCCAAAGCCAGTCGTTCTAGTTCTCGTCCGTAATAGCCGAGCCCCACTCCCACCTTTGTTGCCAGGATTCCGACGTTAACCAGATTTGTAAGAAGTGGTGGGCCGCTCGGTCCGGCAAGGGCTTCGACCAGCAATTGATCGCTCTTGCCAAGCGACTCGACGATGTTCGACGCGAGCACTGACACGCCCTTCAGATCGAGGACGTCCTGCCGCTGAATTTCTGCAGCAACCTGCGTCAGCCGTTCGACTGCGCTCTGATACCATTGTGTTGAATGTTGGTCGATCACACTATAGACCCGATCAAAAGTGATGCTTCATTAACGTTGTCTTCGGCACCTCATTCCTGCCATGACGGAAAACCGTTTGTGCTCGGTGGCGTATATTCTCCTCCGTGTCGTATCGTTTACTTCAGCATGCGTTCATCACATGAACAAGTCAAGGGATGAGTCCGTTACACGGAATCATTCCACCAGTGCTACTGTGTGTTCGGAAGGAGTTTGTTGATTGCCGCACGTTCAACCTGCCCAAGCTCAACCCATTGCTGAATGATTCCGGCCATCGAGCGAACACGCCCTTCAACCGCTGCCAGCCGCTTTGCCGTCACGAGCACCCGGTGCTGATTGACCACGGAAAGCAGACTCTGCAGACCGGTCAGAAAGATCATCACCGGAGCGGCATTGACCTGTTGCGCATCTGTGCGAAGCTGAGAAACATCGCGCAACGACGCCTCGATAATCTCCGTATCCTGCCGCTCCGGAATCCCATCTGTCACAAGAGAGCGGACCTTGTCAGCCAGAGCGGGCAAGGATTGTTGAACTGTTCGCAGAAACGCCTCTTCCGCATCCGAAACCCTGGCTAAGAAATCGTGCAGCGCTCGCACGTCGACCTGATCGACGCCAGCACGGAGCTGGCTCTCCATCTGGTCGATCAGTCCCTGTACAAGGTTGCGACCGGAGAGCTGATGCGTCTGTTGCAGAAGTTGAAGCGCCTGAACAAAGTCTGGAATGGGGATCGTCTGTCGAATCGTCTCAGCAGCCGTCTCGCTTGTCTCATCGAACGAGACACCCGTCGTTTTCGTCAATGCGGTGTGGATCTGTCCGAGTTGTTTGCACAGGGAAAGGAAATCCTGAACGGAGAAGGTCTTGTGAGGGTCTCGAATCGCGTCGATGAATGGGAGCGCGGCGAAACTCGCTTGCTCGACGACTGGAAGATTGATTGTGGCGGCTGAGCCGCCGAGATTGTTTACGCCACCTCTAATAATCTCAATGAGCTTCTGGTGACGATCTGGACCCGGTCCCTGCTGCAACTCGTCCAGCGCCACATGAATGTTTTGTAACCACTCGTGGGCCTCTTGGACGAAGAGGTCAACCAGCTCTTTCTGAAAATCGTCTTCTGCATCGACAGACATCAAGCCAGTCCCTTGCGACGGCGGTCCACCTGGAGCTGGATCGCTCGCGATCAGGACCGCCGCGTCCCATTCCCCAACTGCGATGCCAACCCGGCAATTTCGCCGAGTTTTTTGGCCATCTCTTCAAAGCGCTTGGTTGCTTGAATAGTGGCTTGCTCTGCTTCAGTAATTCGCCGTGCCAGCACAGCGTTTCGATCCCGCTCCGTTTGTAGCAATGTTTCCGATTCTTGAATCTTGACTTGAGTTCGTTCAGATTCGCCAAGACGGGCGGTAAGCTCGCCAATTTTACGTTTGGCTTCCGTAATTTCTTGTTCGAGCGCAGCAGCTCGCGTTGCTGCTCGTTCGGTCTCGTTCAATCGACGGGTCAGCTCCGCTACCTGTTGTTGTTCCTTGTTCAATTGCTGGGTCATCTCCTGAACCTTGTTGGCCGTTTTCTCCAGCCCCGTCATTTGTTGTACCAATTGCGTTGCGGCTTGGCGTTCAGCATTCAGAGCTGCTTCAAACTCTTGAGCACGGGCCGCACCTTTTTGCAACTCGCTTATCCGAACGGCATACTGTCCATTCATCTCCCGTTCTTTCTTCAAGGCGCCTTCCAGCTCCTGAACTTGGCTGGATAGACCGGCAGCTTCCGACAGCTTTTTTGCGGCTTGAGCCGATCGTTCCCGCTCCGCCGTGACGGTCGCTTCCAATTCTTGCACCCGGGTCGCCAAATTTCCGGCATCGGCAGCGTGCTTTTTAAACTGGGCGGACTGGTCTCGCTCTGATGCCAAAGCCGACTCCAGCTCCTTCAGGCGCCCCCCTTGGCCCTCCAATTCCGCCACTCGACGAGAGAGTTGTGCCGTTCGTTGCCGCTCGGTCTGCAATTCATCCTCTATCTGCTTGAGCTTGGTAACCGCCTGCCGATTGGCAACCAATTGCTCATCGGACAGGTGTGGAGATATTTTCGCCGAACTTGGAGGTTGAGCTTTTTCTTCCTTCGCCTTCGGCGGCGCAGCCTCCGGGCTTTCGCGTTTGGCCAAAAGCTCGAGCACGCGATCCTTGAGCGAAGTTCCTTGAAAAGGCTTTTTCAGAACTCCGTCCGCACGGCACGATTCGGCTTGTTTGGTGACCTCATCGTTCACGATTCCAGAAATTAGCAGGACGGGAATCGCGGCAAATGCAGCTTGTGACCGGACAAATGCGCAGACCTCATACCCGCTCTTGTCCGGCATAATCACGTCGGACACGATCAAATCTGGACATTCTTTTGCCAGAGATGTGAGAGCTTCTTCGCCATTCGCGGCGAGGGTTACTCCCAAACCAGCTTCCGTCAGCAGCCGTTCTGCGACTTTCCGAACGGCGATACTGTCGTCGGCCACTAGCACCTTCGGCATACGAACTTCCTTTCTCCTTTACAACCCGGTCGCGTGTCCATTATGGCTCGCGCTCGATCCCCCGAGCGTCTGCAGTGCGACAACCGGAATCTCCCCGTCGCCGTCGTTAAAACTCCCAATCGTTTCAATATCCGCCCTGGTGCTGAACTGCAGCGCACCAGCATCGATGGTGTGAAGCGATGGCATGTCGCCGTCAATGCAGATTGCCATTAACCCGTCGAGATGCTTCGCGACAAGGCACAACAACGGATCTCCGACCAACGTACGATTCAACCGCGCGGCCAGATCATAGACCGGCATCAACTCCTTCTCGCGTCGGAGCATAGCCTGCACAAATGGCGTCCGACTCGGCACTGCAATACTGTCTGTCCAGTGGGCGATCCCGCCAATATCATCTGTGCGAACAGCTAATCGTTCCCCCCCGATCGAAAAAATGAGAAGATTCCACGATCGTTTGATATCGACGGACTTTTCTTGTTGCTTCGAAGCTCTCAGCATAACGCGGTACTCCCACCGGTTCGCTCTGCATGCTATCGCAACATGCCGCCCGGCGTCATAGACACGACCTCGGCGACTTCTCCGAGGAGCCACGTCGGGTTTACGATAAGCGCGAGCCCTTCCCCATGAAGAATCATTCCTGAAAACCATGTTCGCTCGTCGGCTCGAAAATGGGCTGGCAGGGGAATACATTGGACCGGTTCGACTTCTGTCAGACCAAAGACCTGTTCGACTCTCACTGCTGCGTGTGATCGCCCGTTTGAATACAGAACAACGCGTGTATCGGCCGTATCGAAATCAGCCGAGATCATGAGAAAACCGACGAGGTCGAGATGTTGATAGGTAATCCCGACCGCTTTGATAGAGTCGCCGACTCCTGCCTCAGCAGGCGTCAACACACCTCGCACGCCATCAGCCGGCAACGCCAGGCGAGTTTTTCCGAGCCGGACGACTAAGAAACTGATTCCCTGCTCGTGGGTCGACTCAGTCCTGTGGTGGCCTCGCAGGCTCATCGAACATATACCTCGTCTACGCCCCGCATACGATCACATCAACCAAGACACCTGCGTCGGCCGGCTACACGCTGCGGACAGCGGATTCTCGGCCAATCCAACGCTCGATTTCCTGAATGAGTGCCCGCTCTTCAACAGGTTTGGCAATATAAGAGCTGGCACCGATGCTGATGGCCATTTGCCGGTGTTTATCCCCAGCTCGAGTTGTCATGACAATAATGGGCGTCTTTTGAGTCTGAGGACGACTCCGCAAAGCCTGGATGACTTCATAACCGTTCAGCTTGGGCATCTCCAAATCGGTGAGAATCAATCGATACGAGTGCGTCGATGCCTTGCGCAGCCCTTCTTCCCCGTCAACCGCTGTATCGACTCGATATCCGGCTGATTCCAGCATCCGACCGACAAATTTTCTAATGCTCAATGAATCATCGATCAGGAGAATCGGCTGATCCCCGCTCTGTTCAGACTGTGCGCCATCTTGAGGAACTGACGAATCCGGAATGAGCGCCGTCTCGGATGATTCAGGCAAGCCCTCTACCGGCTGGGCTTCGCGTATGACGACACGCGCGGGATCCAACACAAGAATCACACGGCCTTCCGGGTCGATGGTTGCACCGCTGAAATAGGACCGCTTTAATGTTTTCAATGATCCGATCGGCTTGATGACAATTTCCTGTCGCCCGAGCAATTCGTCCACAGCCAGTCCAAATGGACCGATCCCCGTTCGCACGATCACGATCGGCTTCCCATTCTCAATAATCCCGCCGCTTCCATGCAGCAACTCCTGCAGAGGATGCACCTCAATGGCTTCATCGCCGAGATGCAGGACTGTTCGGTCCACCATCCGTTGCAATGATCCGGTCGTCGCCATGGTGACCTCGCGAACGCTCGGGAGCGGAATCGCATATCGGTCACCGCCCTCGCGGACCATCAGCGCGGTAGCGATCAAGAGGGTGAGTGGAAGATGCAGCGTGAATTTCGTCCCGACGCCGCGAATCGATTCAACGTCGATATGCCCATTCATGCTTTCAATGACACGTTTCACCACGTCCATGCCGACGCCTCGTCCAGCCTGATCGCCGATTTGGTCGGCCGTCGAGAAGCCCGGCATGAAGATAAACTTAATGACCTCCGCTTCAGGCAAAGTCTTGGCGACATCGGCACGGACGAGTCCTCGTTCGATTGCTTTGGCACGAATCTTTCCGATATCAAGACCGGCACCATCATCTTCTACTTCAATGAGCACGGAGCTTCCGCGATGAGCGGCGTGCAAATAGATTGTCCCAGCCGCTGGTTTTCCTTTTGCTATTCGAACCGCCGCTGGTTCGATCCCATGAGAGACGGCATTCCGGACTAAATGAATCAAAGGATCGACCAACCGTTCAACGACGCCGGTATCGACTTCGGTGTGCTCACCGGAGGTCACCAAGGAGACTTCCTTGCCGGTTGCCCTGGCCATTTCTCTGGTCGCACGACGAAATCGTGTAAAGGGGGTTCCAACCGGCACCATGCGGGCACGAGCAATTTCATCCCGCATACTCAGCGTGAGTTGCTGCAATTGGCTCATATCTTCGTGAGAGCGCCGGATCGACCCGCTCAACTGAGTCATCGATTCGGTGATGTCTGCCGTCACTTCGCTGATACGACGGGCCAGGATATTAAAGTCATCGTATTTGTCGAGCTCGAGAGTGCCGAAATCGCTCAGACCGGTGAAGGCCGCCGTTGTCGGAGCATTGTTGGGTCCGGAGGGAGCCGCTTGGAAGGTAAAAGTGTGTTTGTCCTCAAAAGAACGAACCGAATCCACCAGTCGATTTTTACAACCCAACACTTGCTGCGACAGTTGTTCCAGGACATAGAGCCGCTGTTCGAGCCGGCCTCGACCGATGACCAGCTCACCAACCAGGTTGAGTAATCGCTCCAACCGGTCACGGCTGACGCGAATTACCTCACGCTCTTCTCCAGTTTTCGCATCAGCTGCTCTGGCCTCATTCGTTTTGGACGCATCGGCATCTTGTTGGTTGGTGTTCTCCGCATCGGCAGAGGCCATGCCCGACTGTGACACCGGCGCCATGGGCGCAATTTCCATTGCCGTGGGATTCTCGAGACGCTTCAATTCAGCCATGGAGGCGCTGAAACGTTGTCGAACGGTACCGAGCAGCATGGGATCGCGCCGCAACAGCAATCGAACCACGTCGACCGCTCGTAGCAGCACATCAGCATGACCAGGAAGAATTTTCACTCGCCCATCGCGCACCGATCCCATAAAGTCTTCGACATAGTGCGTTAGATCGCCAATTGATTGGAAACCGACTGTATAGGCAGACCCCTTGAGGGTGTGCGCGGTTCGGAACAGCTGGTTAACCAGTTCAGGGTTCTGAGGCTCTTTCTCAAGGCGGAGCAGCTGCGCCTCTAAAGATTCCAGATATTCTTGAGCCTCCGGTGAAAAGTAGGACAGCACTTCGGGATCCAGGTGAGGCAGCAAATAGGCGTCGGTCAGCCGTACGATATCCGCGTCGCTTTGCTCAGCACTCTGCTCAGGCACGGAAGCAGGATCCATCACGGCCGTCGCCACTTGAGTTACTGGTGCCATCTCCAAGGCGACCGAGTGGGTCGCGTCGACAGGCTTGCCATCACGCAGCCGTTCCAAGGTCTGGGTGACATGCGGCACATCTTGCTCAAGCTGCGCGACTCTCGCCGGATCTCGCTTCATCAGGAGGCGGATAACCGCCACCGCTTGATGAATCGCGCCTACGAGATCCGACGTTACGGCAAGACGTCCTTCACGTACGGCGACCATGCAGTCTTCGATCGGATGAGCAATATCGCCGATCGCGTGGAACCCGATGGTTTTTGCTGAGCCTTTGAGCGTATGAGCGGTTCGGACGAGGGTCTGAATATTGTCAGGGTCGTTGGCATTCTCCTGGAGTCTTTGAAGGAACGATTCCATGGCGTGTAGATATTCGTCGGCCTCTGGAGAGAAATATGAAAGGACGTCCGGGTCGATGGTAGGAACCAGGTAATCTTGTGACAATCGCCCAAACGACGGTGCCGACGACGCTACCTCGGAGGATTGTGGGAGGAATCCGTCAGTCTCGGTTCGCCAATGTTCGCAGGCAGCTGTGTCTTCGTTTCCCCCATTCCTAATCGCCGTTAACTGAGCTTGAAACGTTTCCACCATCCCTCGCAAAGCTCCCACGACTTTCGGCCATATCCCTTCATCAATGGAGGATGCCTGTTCGAGGGTGCTCTCAAGGAGGGCGCCCAATACGGCAAGTCCGTTGAATCCATATAAAGCGGACGCCCCACGAATTTTGTGGGCCCACATGTACTGTTCTTGAAGTTGCTGGGGTTGTGGGATCGATCCGTCGCTTGGATTCAGCGCGGACGTGAGGGCTGCCATCGCTTCCGAGGCTTCGGTGACAAAGATGTCGATGAGGGCCTGTCGGTCCAGCTCAGAGCTCATGCCGTCCTTTCATACCCGGAATGCCGTATCGGCGTCCCGGCTCACCGACCTAGGCCAGTTTGAACTGCGACACCGATGACGTTAGACCTTCCGCAAGCTTGGCCATGTCTTCGACGGTCACTCGGGCAGCATCCGTTGCTTTCTGTGTGGCAACTGCGCCGCCGGTGAAATCCTTAATCGAGCGGCCCACTTGGTCTGTCGATGCCGTCTGGTTCGCAGCGGAACTCGCAATGATTTGGGCCAGCTCGGAAGATCGCTGTGCGATTGTTGAAATTTCGTTAAACACGTCGCCCGTACGGAGTGCCGAGGCCGACCCAGCTTCCACGGCCTGTGTTTCATGTTCCATCGCTACGACCGCATCCTGGGTCTCGGTTTGGATGACTTTCACAAGATCGGCGATTTCACGTGTCGCCTGCGTTGAGCTTTCAGCCAGTTTTCTGACCTGATCGGCGACGACCGCGAATCGTGCCCCGGCTTCACCTGCGCCGGCCGCCTCAATGGCGGCGTTCAGCGCGAGCAGGTTCGTTTGATTGGCGATGTCACGAATCGTCGACACGATTTGCGAAATTTCCAACGACCGATCGCCGAGTGCCTTGACCTGTTTAGACATCCGTTGCACCGCGGCCCGGATGCTCTGCATGTCTTGCACAGTTTCTTGCACGGCCACGCGACCGCGCTCGGTGGCTTGCAACACTTGCTTGGCTGATTCTGAGGATGCGCCGGCTGTTTCCGCGACCTGACGCATCGACGTCGCGAGTTGCTCGACCGCGCCCAGCGTCTTGACCGATTCATCGGCCTGATGTTTTGCTGTACCAGCCATCTGACCCGCGCTTTCTCTCAATGTCCCGGCTGATTTATTGACCCTTTCCGCAGCCTCTCGAACTTGTTTTAGCAGTTGGCCGAACCGCTGAATCATGAGGTTGAATCCGTCTGCCAAGTTCCCGAACATATCAGCCGTCACCTCGCCGCGCTTCGTCAAGTCGCCCTTACCGACATCCGACACCAAAACCAAGAAATTCATGAGACGCTTTTGCATCAGGTCGCGCTCTTCTTCCGATGTCACAAGCGCGGTAATACGATCCAACATGGCATTGAACGAAGTAGCCATCTGACCGAGTTCGTCTTTTGTAGAAACCTTGGCACGGGCCTGATAGTTGCCCGCAGCGGCCTGCGATGCAACTTGAGCAATGTGTGTCAGGCCTTTTGAAAAGAAGCCTGCCATCCAATAACCGATGCCGAGTCCGAGTACAACGGCGATGAACCCGCCACCAATAAGAATGAGCGTTCCATTCTCAGAAACCTTTTGTGCATCGTCGTTCAGATCTTTGGCGACATCCTGCATATCCAAGATCTGTTGACTATGATACTTAACGGTCTTGTCGAATGTCGGTTGCAAATTCACTGTTAACGCCAAGACACCGAGACCTCGCATGTTTTCAGCCTGTTCCGCGGTCAGTGATTTGTCGAAGCTGTCGGCCATGGCGCTCAAGGCGCCATCAGCCTCCTGAAAGTACTGTTGCAGGGCCGACTTGAGAAGCGCATAGTCCTTTGCTTCGTCGCGACCCGAACGAGAGACTCGAAACTCAGTGGCTTCGTAGTCGGCAAGAACCTTTTTCGCTTTCGTCCGATACTGCGGTAATCTAGCAACCTCGGCGGCGAAGTCCGCTTGCCGCGTGATGGTGGCCATGCTGGTTAAAACTTGGTGATGGGTCGTCAGTGCGGTCCCCATATCAGCGAATTCTGCCAGCATGACCGTATAGTCCGTGTAGACCGTTTGTGACTGAGAGCTCAACTGACGAAGCGTCAACACACCGACGCTCGACATGACGAGGATGATGAGACTGACAACACCGAAGCTTGAAATCAGCTTCGTCCTGGTATTGAGATTATAAAATCTCCCCTTGAAGTGTGATCCCTTGGACTCGATCCTAGAATCTGCCTTAGCCATTGCACTCCTCCTTCTCCCGAGGTATGTCTCGCTGTCGCAGCGAGCAACCGGATCCTTCTCGATTAACTATGCTATCGACATGTTCAACAATCGGTGCTACCGTCTTTACCCCAACCCCACTGTGGTCAATAAGCGTGGGACTTCCATCACCCCACCCATTCGCTCTTCGACACGCAACAGAGCGGAGACCAATGGTTGCGCGTTCGCAGATCCTTGCGCCGGTGCAGCAAGAAATTCATCCTGTCGGACTGTCCTGATCTCAGGTACTGTGTCCACGAGAATACCGATCTGTTGATTCCCATGTCGCACGACCACGGCGTACTTGAGCGACGAATCCGTTGCCGACAGTCCCAACGAGGGACGTAGATCGGCCAACGGAATGACCGTTCCTCGAAGATTGGCGACACCAACGAGTGATGGTGGGGCTCCGGGAACCGGCGTGATCGAGTCGACTTCAAAAACCTCACTCACGTGGCCGAGGTCCATCGCGAACAATTCACCACCCAGGCTGATGAGGCACATACGGGAGGCGTTCCTTCCCGTCGGTTGGTGGTCCGTCTCTAACAACCGCTGCGCTGTGAGTTCCTGTTGATGGTCCATTGCTCTCCGATGACGAAAGCAGAGTTGAGTCAGCCTAAGGCGCGCTTGACTGCGGCAAGCAAATCTTCTGCCTTAAAGGGTTTTGTCACATAACCGTTCGCCCCTTGCTGTTGTCCCCAGAACTTATCGCTTTCGTTGCCCTTGGACGTACATAGCACGATCGGTACGTTTTTTGTTCGATCGTCATTCTTAAGATCACGACAGGCCTGAAAACCATTGCGTCCCGGCATCACAACATCCATGACGATCAGGTCAGGCTTTTCAGCAACGACCTTATCCTCGAGTTTCTCCGTATTGGGAAAGGAAACGACTGTGTGGCTCGCTCCTTTCAGATAGCCCTCGATCATCTGCAATTCTGCATATGAATCGTCGACGACTAGAATCTTGCTCATGTCCGGTGTCCTCCTGATGATTATTGATGTTGTAAGGAAACTATGTAGTGTTCTGTTATTTATTTGATCGGAAGCGTCAGACTGATCGCTCCCGCCAGATCCCCTTCCTTCCACCCTTCCTTCTTCATACCTGTGATGTCGCGCTCCCCTTTGGGCGATCCGTGACACGATAGGCAGGTGGCTCCTGCATATTCCGGATCCATCACGCGCAAAACAGGTTTCCCGGCCAGCATTGTGGTCTTCACATATTGTTGGCCTTTCGGATGACGAGGGTCAGCAAACATCCGGAGGACTTCCTGTTCAAAGTCATCCGGCTTGTTGCCCGGGTTCCGATAGTCCAACCCGGTAAGTCTCAGTTTCACACCGGTTTTCTGATAAAACTTCTCCCCGGTTTTTCTGCCAAAGACCGCCGGAAGGAATCCCTTGAATGCGATGCCCTGCTTGTTGATTACCATTTGCGCTTCTGCAACAACTTCTTTTCCCGAATCGAGAAGAGCCTTCAGCAGCGGGCCTTGCGGGAGATTATTCGCTTTAGCCAGATCAATTTTGGTTTTAGCTTTGAATTTCTCCATGGCTTGTTGCGCAAAGAAATCGTCGGTGAACCCTTTATTGCCTTTGGAAGGATCGTTGATCAGTCCTTGATTCTCAGATACGACTGCGCGTCCCGATTTCAACAATGTAATCAACAGTTCGGCGGTTTCTGCCTCATCTCCAGCTGTCGCCGACGACGCCCACACAAACGAAAGCCCTACCATTCCTATGCCTATCAGCCCCACCACGAGTTTTCGCATAACCCTTCCTCCTTCGTCGGATCAACAGCCGCGATGCAACTCACGACATTGTTGCGTAAACCTGAGTGTAGCGTTTCATTCTCTATTGGCAAGTGAATCAACAGAATCTGCAGTCCTCTCCTTCTCGAACCCTTCCCACCTCGCGACCCTCGCAGCGCACGGACGATCTCCGCAGCGGCGCACATCGCGCCCTATGTTCCGCGCACAAGTCCAGCAACTTACGTGCCGACTCTACGTACTGCCCACAAGAAGGTTTTAGCATTCGCCCGGTAGCCATACACAAATGCTGTCAAATCAACAACAACTGTCGGAAACGCTGCTAACTGTCATAACTCTGACCATCACCTTCCCATTTGTGCACAGATGTGCGATTCAGCCGAATTTTGGACTTCATGCCGTTGGCGACAACAGAAGCCTATTTCCACAGGAAACCCAGCACACACACGAGTTGCACGAGTTTTCGTGATTGATTCGAGGTAGGACATGGGGATCTTATAGGGTGAGAGAAAGTGACGCGGAAGATCTTTCAGAGACGGCGCTATATTCAGGTGGGTGTGAATGCGGCCAACATAGGGGTCGAGCCCGTCATACCTTTGACCGGCATCATGCCTACTTTTACCTTGTAGAAATCAACAACGGCCCAAACCCATGAGCCATAGCACTCCTGTCGATGTTAGAGCCAGTCTTGGAAATCGATATTGTCGTTGGTTTGTGAGCGCGTGTCGCCCGATTTCTCTGTTGAAGCGGACCGTGCGTGTCTAGCAGCTCGTGCAAACCAGTGGTCTGCACGAGCTAAACCTTGCGTCACGCACGCGGCCACAACCCGACCAATCATAGCGCCGATACTGGTATGTGTTCCGCTGTAGGACACTCGGGCTCCCTTTCCTCGAAGCTCACAGGCAACGACTACCGCGTCTGTCCCAGTTCCCGTTGCCCCGGGCACACCTGTCCAACTCGGAATGGCATGGTCGCGTAAAATTCCGGCCTTGCTTTCCGTCGCCACCTGCACCGCTCCAACCATGGCCGCGGTGGAAAGGGCAGCGTTCGTTACGAGAATGAGATTAATCGTCCCGAGATCAGTCCCCCTCTTTGGATCAGATTCAACGACTGGCCACTCTCCGGCGCGAACCGCATTCGTAATTCCGACCGTTGCGAAACACTCGACCCAGACCCCGTGAGATTCCTCATGATGAACCACGAGTTGGTTCATGGGTACGGCGGTCATGAGAGCAACACAATTATCGTCGACCCCCACGATAGTCGCCTGTCGGCGAAGATACCGCGCAGAATCACCACATTCGGGGTGCCGTCCTTTCGCGGCTGTGGCTCTCCCAGAGTCCGAACCAGCACGTGCCTTAACCTGATGATTCAAAATGTAGCGGGCAGATCGAAGTCCTCCGCCTTTCGGAGCAGATGAGAGTACTTTTACGGAACGGTGAAGATCAATGACGAGTGTGTTCTTCGTCACTCGGAAGTTCGTACGTAGTTTCAGTGAATTCTCCGTTCTCATCTCTTACTGATGCATAAGCACTCGTGAGAGTGCCTTCACCAAGCGATCGTTCTGCTGCATTGATGTCACGGCTACTCGGATGGAACGAGGATGGAGACCCGATATGCGAGAACAATCACGAATCAAGAGACCATCTTTTCGGAGCATAGCGGCGACTTTCTTTGCATGACATCCGACGGGTAGTTCCATAAAAATGAAATTTGCGACCGAAGGGTACACCACGCACCCTGGCAATTCTGCGAGTAACCTCGTGAATCGCGACCGTTCCTTTGTCACAAACGACAGGGTATTTCGAGCATGGCCGTCGTCCTGTAATGCCGCCACAGCCGCAATTTGCGCGACCGCATTGACGGACCATGGTGGGAGTTGCTGGCGTAGTTGACGAGAGACATGATCGTGTGTTACCGCGTACCCCACTCGCAGCCCAGGCAGTCCATAGAACTTCGTCAAACTCCGTAAGACGATCACGCGTCTCGACGCAGCCGCACGTAAGAGGATCGATCCACTCTCATAAAACTCGGCAAAGGTTTCGTCCACGATCATCCATAGTCGATGCCGCTCGGCGGCACTAACCACTCGCATAACAGCATCGGCTTCACAGCCTTGCCCGGTCGGACTGTTGGGATTGCAGAGGATGACCCCATCGATTCTTTCACGTCTTGGGCTATTGCTACCAACGCCCTTCAGCAGCCGTAGCGCCTCAGCCAAAGGCGGAGAATAGTTCTGTTGCCGTTCGGCTAGGATCATCGTAACTCGTCCACCACAGCGTGTCATGGCGTTGGCATACTCGGAAAAGGTCGGACCAATGACGAGGAGATGATGAAGATCGAGCGCCTGCGGGAGCGCATAGATCAACTCGCTCGAGCCATTGCCGACAACGATGTGATCCGGAGGTCGTCGCCATCGAGACGCAAGAACATTGCGAAGTGCCCAACATGTGGGATCAGGATAGTGTTGAAGCAGGTGCGGAGACTTGGTGATTGCGCGCCATGCAGCGGGCGATGGCCCGAGCGGATTGATGCTGGCGCTAAAATCGATCAGACGGTTAAGACCACGATGCAGCTCACGCGATGCCGCATACACATCTCCCCCATGACCGTTCGCCTTCATGCGACCCACAAAGACATGACGGCCAGGAATAACCCGAGTCCACTTGTCGCCACCATGATACGGACGGCAAGATCGATATCGTGCGGCATCGCCACTCTGAATCCTTCACCTATCGTCGGATGCTCAAGAGGAAGACCGTCGTAGAAATTGATCCCACCCAGTTGCAGGCCCAGCGCGCCTGCCATCGCCGCTTCAGGCCTTCCGCTGTTCGGACTCGCATGCTTATGACCATCACGACACAAAATCCGCCAACTCGTCTTGGTCCGAGTCCACCGCCCTGTCACCAGCCCTGCGGCAAGTACGATCAGACCGGCAGTCACACGTGCAGGAATCCAGTTCGCGAGGTCGTCAAGTCTGGCCGAAGCCCAACCAAAATCTACATACTGTGCGTCGCGATGCCCAACCATAGAGTCGAGTGTATTGATAGCCTTATATGCCAAAGCAAGCGGTGCTCCTCCAACCGTCAGGTAGATAAGCGGAGCAATGACTCCGTCGGAGGTGCTCTCCGCAATCGTTTCGACCGTCGCACGGACAACCTCAGACTCCGACAACTGTTCGGTGTCCCTTCCCACAATCATAGACACAGCATCGCGCGCCCCCGCCAGGTTCTTGCCAAGTAGTGCCTGATTGACAGTGCGCACATGCTCCAACAGATCTCGCCCCGCTAACGTCGTGAACGCCAACCCAACCGTGACGAGATTCCCAAGCCATGTGGAAAGGGCCCCAGCCTGTTCGATCACAACTGCTCCGAGGGCGTAAACCAAAATCGGTAGACCGACGGCGAGGCTGATGCCGGCCAAACGGAGAGTGCAAGTGCCATGGCACAAGGACCTGACGTATTTATCGCACCACGAGATCACACGGCCCATGCCGCGGACTGGGTGGGGAAGCCAGCGAGGATCGCCCAATCCAATGTCTAAACCGGCAGCTAACAGAAGATCGCTTCCTGTCATGGCAGCAACACAAGTAACGGAAGAGCCAGAAGAAAGAGGATTTCCATCAGTTCATTCGTCGCGCCAAGCGTGTCTCCGGTAATCCCACCAAACCAAACACGACATCCAGCCCGCGCCACGAGTACCACACCAACTCCGATCATGAACGTCATCAATGTACTCTTCAGACCAAATCCGAGACCAAGGGCTAGGGCAAGGATACAAGTCGACACTCCTATGTGTGGCCAGGACAGGTGCGTGAGAAAAGGCGCAGCGAGCCCCCCCTCTGTTCTCGCGTAAGGAGACGACCAAGCCGTTACGACCATCGCCCAACGCCCAACAGCCGGCATGCAGAGAAGGGCGGGGAACCTGAATTCATCCGGCAGCGCGATGAGTCCGGCATATCGAAGAATTAATGACGCGAAGAGGCCGGTGGCACCGATGGCCCCAATCCGTGGATCACGCATGATCGATAACCGCTCGGCCTGTGTTCGGCCACCAGCCAATCCATTTAATGTATCTGCCAAACCATCTTGGTGGAGCCCGCGTGTCAACAGAACCAGCAGCACAATCAAGAGGGCATTGACTACCTCGGACGCTAGCAGCGACGCCATCACAAAATCGGCTGTGACCAACACGCCGCCGATCAGGAGACCGACGGTAGAGTACCAGGCCATCGACATTGCGAGTTCCTGCGTCGTCGGTTCATGAAGTGCACGACTCAAGGGGATGGCAGTAAGAAAATGCCATGCAAAGACAAACGGTCTGGCAATCGTGATCATGACGCTCAACCTTTTTCTGAGACACCTGCCTCGCCGAAAGTGGCCATTTCCATATAGATCTTGATGGCGGCACTCACAAGGCTCATCCCGAGACAGGCTCCGGTTCCCTCACCAAGGCGAAGGCCAAGATCCAGCAGAGGCTTTAAGTGCAGATGATCCAAGATTGCCTGATGGCCACGCTCCACGGACCGATGCGACGCGATCAGGTAATCTCGGCACAGTGGCTGCAATCCCACCGCAATCAACGCCGCGGCGCCAGCGATAAAGCCATCCAACACGATTGGAATCCGTGCCGCCGCCGCCCCGAGGATCAATCCGGCGAGACCGCCGATTTCCAGGCCACCGACTTTCCTCAACACATCCAGTGCATCAGCCCGATCCGGACGGTGAAGATCTAGCGCTCGCTGAATTACAGAAACCTTTCGAGCATGCCCGGCATCGTCGATACCGGTTCCCCGCCCCGTCACTGCATCCACCGGTAACCCTGTCATCGCAGAAGTAATCGCGGCACTGGGGGTCGTGTTGCCGATTCCCATGTCGCCTGTCCCAATCAGTCCAATCCCTTCCTGCGAAGCGATCGTCGCCATTTCCATGCCCACCGTTACGGCCTGTTCCGCCTGTTCACGACTCATTGCCGGTTCCAGCAGAAGATTCTTGGTTCCCCACATGATTTTCTTCTGTATAAGTTCGGGGACCTGTCCAAACTCATACGCCACACCGATGTCCACCACTCGTACAGCGATGCCTGCGTGGCGCGCCAACACATTGACACCAGCCCCACCGCGGAGAAAGTTTAACACCATCTGTGCCGTTACCTCTCGTGGGTAGGCACTGACTCCTTCAATCGTCACCCCATGATCGGCCGCAAATGTCACCGCCATTCCCCGTGGCACAGAAGGCTTCAACTCCCCGCTGATCCTGACATACTGAGCCGCCAATTCTTCCAGTCGTCCCAAGCTACCCAGCGGCTTCGTTAAACGATCCAGGCGCGACTGCGCCTGTTCTAGCAAGCGGCGATTGGGTGGTTGAATCCGACCGAGGGTTTCACACAACGACATTGCACACCTTGCCTTTCATTTCAATTGAAGCGGTATCCCACTGACAACCAGATGCACTTCATCTGCTTCTGTCGCGATCTGTTGATTCACACGCCCAGCGAGATCACGAAAGGCACGCATTGATCGCTCAACCGGCACAAGCCCCAGGCCCAGTTCGTTGCTGACGATAACAACTCTGGCCGAAATGGTCCTGATTGCTCGCAGCAATTCCGTGACTCGTTTTGTAATGGCTACATGATTGTCCTTTCGCCCATGGAGATTGCTCAACCAGAGCGTGACGCAATCCACGACAATGGTCCGATAGGTGTTTCCTTGTCGCTTGAACCACCCTGCGAGTTCGACCGGCACCTCAGCAGTAGTCCAGTCCGGCGAACGTGTCGCTCGATGATGCGCGATCCGCGCTGCCATTTCCCCATCCAGTTCCTGCCCCGTCGCAACAAACGCCCTCGGTCTCTTTCGCCCAGCCAATCGAATCGCAGCCTCGCTCTTGCCCGATGACGATCCGCCGAGCACGAAGACAAGCCTTCCTGCAAACCTCCGACGGTTGATCCTGTTAGGCGCCCGTGTAATGGACATCCCGCTCCCACAAGAACTCGGGCTCCTGCTGAGTCTTGGCGACCCACCGCGCCAACACGAAAAGGCAATCGCTAAGTCGGTTCACGAACTTGACAATCGTCGCATCCACGGACTCTTCACGCGAAAGTCGCACGCACAGTCGCTCTGCTCTTCGGCAAACCGTCCGTGCGTAGTGAAGAAAGCCGGACACTTTTCCTCCGCCTGGCAGGATAAACTCCTTCAGGGGTTCCAAATCTTCCTGGCACCGATCAATCAGCTTTTCTAATCGTGTGACGTCTTTTGCAGTCACCTGCGGCATATTTTTAAAAATCTGTCCTGGCGTAGTCGCAAGAATGCTCCCAACGTCAAAGAGCTTGTTTTGGACCCATCGCAACTCTTCTTCAAGCTGCCGAGCCTGCACGCATCTCGTCATCATTTCGGCATTGATCACCCGCACCAGGCCAATTGAAGCATTGACTTCATCGATCGTGCCGTAGGCTTCGACGCGTAAACTGTCCTTCCATACCTGTTGGCCTCCGGCGAGACGGGTTTTCCCGCCATCTCCCGTTCTGGTATAGACCTTTGTAATCCGCATCCCTACACCCTCCTCAAGGAATCGACGATGACTCGAACGATCCTGCCTCTCCTCGAAGCACCAGGCCCAAACAGTCAGGACAAAGACAGTCTCCGAATCGAGCCGAAATCCAATCCATCTGCTGTTCCGTGATGCCGATTGTCCCGCACCAACACTCATATTGCCCGCACTCAAATGCTCGTCGGCACCGTTCACAGATCTTTTGAATAGGGCCTTTCACAACGTTTCCTTCGATCTCGTTTCTTCCTGAATCAAAGGGTTTTGTGTTCGTTTCTAAATCGGCATATCAAAATTCATTCTCATGCCCCCGAAAACTGATCGGATCGGAGTGCCATAGAATAGAACCTCCTCATATTTCTCATTAAAGAGATTGTCGATGCGGGTGTAGACTTGAATGCGTTTGTTCACATCATAGGTGGCAGACACATTCCAGACTAAAAAGGACGGGAGCGATTGAATATTCCCTTGAGTGTTATATCGTTGGCCAACGAACCGGCCCTCCAGATTGACTCGCAAGGGCTCGATCGGTTGATAACTAAGGATGGTTGACCATTTATTCAGTGGCCACTGCGCAAGGCGAGTATCTTGGCCCCCTGTCAGATTATTGGTGCTTGTATAGGTGTATTGTAACTGCAGGTCTAAACTCTTGATCCATGGTTGATCACGATACAGTTTTACCTTGGCACTGGCTTCGACCCCCCGCGCTCTGGCAAGACCCGCATTCTGAGCACAGAAACCGAACGAACCGGGAGCGTTACACGTAACTGGATTAAACACTGTTGTAATTAGATCACGATACCTCGTCCAGAAATAGCCCAGGCTCAACGTGCCTCGATCATTGGGCAAGCTTTGATCGACGGCGACATCCAGCCCTTGACTCTTCTCCGGTTGCAGATTGGGATTTCCAAAACCCGGGAAATATAAGTCATTAAACGTCGGCGCTCGAAACCCTGTCGCGTAGCTTCCGCGTAGTTTCGTACCGGTCTCCTGATGCAGATAGCCGCCCGTTACGCGATAGGTCGTAGCACTCCCGAACACATTGTACTCATCCTGCCGAATGCCCGCCGTTCCAAACACCCGATCCCACAAATTCAGCTGAGCATCGGCAAACCCTGCGTTGCTGCTGATGATCTTGTTGGGAATGCTTTGCGTGGAATCGAGCAGATTTGTATTTGTACCCATTTGTTCACGAAATTGATATCCGGCCGTCAGCAATAGAGGTTTCGCGACTTGAACATTGTGCTGCCATTCAATGCGGTTACTGGTCGTGCTCAAAATGCTGTTAAACATATTGAAGGCGGCGACCGGTTCTATGATGCCGGTTACCAAATCGAACTCGGTCGGACCTGAATGAGACGATAACGTATCGGTTGCCCGCGCCATGGTCAGTTTTTGTGACCACCAGTTCGTGATCGGCTGTGTGTAATTACCGGCGTAAACGTACTGTCGATCTTTGCTTCCGGCGCCGAAGACATCGGCGGGATTGCCGGCGTTCGAAAATCCATCAAAACTCACCGTTCCATCAAGCCAGCGGAAACTAAATTCCAATCGCCCGTCTTTCGGGAGATCAACCCCGAGCCTGACCGAACCTTGCCAGTTGTGATATCCATCCCCTTCGAACGCCCCCCGCCGATAATTAATCGCCGAGAAACCAGCCGTGTCCCACTTCGAGATCGACCCAGCGAAGTCGACGAGCCCCTTCTTTCCGCTCATGTTGGCCCCTTCACGGATGGTATTAAATGAGCCGTATTCTGTGAAGGCACCGACGCTCGGTGTACCAGCGCCACGCTTCGTCGTGATGTTGATCACACCGCCCATCGCATCCGCGCCCCACAGCATGCTTTGGTTCCCACGTAGAATTTCTATCTTGTCGATATTGTCGGTCGTCAAATTCGCAAAATCGTACCCGCCGAGCGCACCATTGTTCACAATCGCGCCATCGATCAACACAAGGGTTTGGGTCGACGTGCCTCCGCGCATTTGCACACTGGTAACTGTGCCAGGTCCCCCACTTTGAAAAACGGCCATTCCCTGCGCCCAGCGTAGAGCCTCGGCGACGGTCTTAATCTTTCGTTGTTGCATTTGCTCGCCGGTAATCACCTCTACTGCACTCGTGACTTGCTTGACGGGAATCTCAGTTTTGGTTGCGCTTACAACGACTTCCGGCGTCTCGATAACCTCATCCGTGTCGGCGAGAGCCACCTCTTGGGCGAAAACCGTACCGGCAGGAAGGAGCAAACCCAGGACCGACAGGCACCAAACCCCCCACGCGAGTGGAAACGGCATGACTACCTCCCTTGTGCTCGAAGGGTTGAGTCGAACGAACAGCCGGCTGGGTCTCCTGACTTGCGGATTTTTGTTCCCCTGCGCCTTCCCATCTCAGAAGCTATCAGCACTCAGCTTTCAGCAATCAGCCCCTGGCTCATTGCTGACGGCTAACAGCATCTCCTGACAGTGGCATGAAGCAGAGTCACTCCCCGCTTACAGTGGCGGCACCGTGATGGATTTGCACCATCTTCCCCGTCACCAGCGTCGTTTCTCCAAAACGCCCTTTCTTCTATGAAAATGACACAGTCCCTTTGTCGGAAGGACACCCGGGCCAGGGACGTGACCCATGCTACACTATCTTGTCGGATTGACGCCCATGGGCATGGTGACGCGGGGCCTCCCTGTCTGCGGGTGGGCATCAACGACCACGTCACACCCATACACAAATCGAAGGACGTCAGGCTTAATGGTTTCGCCTGGCGTCCCAATCCGGCATAGTTTTCCCTCTTTCAACATCAGCACACGATCACAATATTGACTCGCGATGTTTAGGTCGTGCGAGACCAACACGACGGTTAATTGGCGTTCGGCCCTGAGTCGAGCGATCAACGAACAGATTTCTATCTGATGGCTGATATCGAGAAAGGCGGTTGGTTCGTCCAAGAGAAGAATCTGAGGTTCCTGAGCCAAAGCTCTGGCAATGACCACCCGTTGCCGCTCTCCTCCTGACAGATCCGACACAAGTCGATCGGCCAAAGACAACACGTCAGTTTCAATCATGGCCTGGTGAGCGCAGACGAGGTCCTTGTCAGTATCATTTCCAAGCCCGATGCTCCAGAAATGTTGTGTCCGGTGAGGGAATCGTCCCATCAACACCGTCTCAGCCACGGTGAACGGAAACACCTGTACGTATTCTTGGGGAACCACAGCCATAACCCGTGCGATGTCGTGTTGGGAAAGCTGTCTGGTTGGTTGCCCTCCTAGGAGGACTATTCCGTTGCGCGGACGAAGCAGTCCAGCCAGGACTTTCAAAAGCGATGACTTCCCCGACCCGTTGGGCCCGACGATTCCAAGAATCTCTCCTGCCGCAACCTGAAACGACACCTGCTCAAGGGTCCAGGTCCTCCCTTGCTCCGATGTTGTAGAATATCGAAAGAAGAGATTGACGACTCGCAGAGCGGGATTTCCCTCAGCCAGCACCGAATGACCTAGTTCAACGGCTGTCTTCCCCATCTCAATTCATCCGATCTTTTCGGCATAACAGCAGATACAAAAAGAACGGTCCCCCGGCCAATGCCGTAACAATTCCAACGGGAATTTCCGATGGGGCCAATAGCGTTCGGGCGATCGTATCCGATACGACAAGGAACATCCCGCCGATAAGCGCAGACCCAGGAAGCAACAGACGATGGTCTGATCCGATGAGCATGCGAACGACGTGAGGGATCACCATGCCGACGAACCCGATCATTCCACTGACCGAGACGACCGCCCCGGTTAAGAGCGCCGTCAGCAGAAAGAGTTGCTTCTTGACCCATTCGGTTTCAATTCCCAACGATCGTGCAATCTCTTCACCGAGCGTCAGCACGTTCAGCGTCTGCGCCTTGTGCATCAGGATGGCCAACACCCCCACTGTATAGAGTACGAACACCCCAAGAGCGGGATAACTGGGAGCTGTCAACGAACCCATCAGCCACGCCATAAGTCCAGCGGAACGATTGGGATCCATAATCGAAGTAATGAACATGATCAACGCCGTCAGAATGGCATTGAGAATCACCCCAGCCAGTAACAAACTATGGACAGGAAGTCGGCCCTGTGATTGAGCGAGGCGATAGATCAGAACTAACGAGAGCAGCCCCCCTAAAAATCCAAACAGTGGTAAAGCAGGCACGAGACTGAACGCCGTTCCAATTCCCAGCAGCATTGCCGCCGACGCCCCCAATGCGGCCCCGCTTGACACACCCAAGACATACGGATCGGCGAGTGGATTTCTTAACAGCGCCTGTAACGTGACCCCAATTCCCGCAAGGCTCCCCCCAACAAGAAAACCCATTAGGACTCGTGGCAAACGAATCTGGACCATGATGATGCCGGGCGTTCCAAGCCCGTCCGCATCAATGTGCTCCCCGTGGAATACGGTAAGGATGGCCTCCATCACTGCCCTCATCTCGACCCGGGTTGCACCGAATTGGAGGCACATCACAAGAACGGCGACACTTGCCACGATCAGCCCGCCTATGACGAGCAGCCACCGATGGAGAGTCACAATGGCTCCGGCCTTTGTCCACTGTGAGACGGCATGTGCTGTTGCTGGTGGCAGCATAGGGGAATCAATCATTGCGGATTCGACTTGTCTCGACGGTGGTAGTACGGGTGTCACAGCATCCACGCTACTGATTCGCACGATGCGAAGAGGTTTTGGGGTGAAGAATATCGGCCAACAGCTCGAGCGCACGCACTACTCGCGGGCCTGGTCGATTCAGCAAATCAGCAGAAATCTGATGGAGCCGCCCTTGCTTCACTGCCGTTATGGTTGTCCATTGGCGCCACGCTTGCTGTTCGCTGTCCGAGATGCCTTCACTCTCTCCAACCGGGAACACCAGGACTTCCGGATTATCGTGAAGCACGGCTTCCATGCTCAGCCGAGGATAGGGTGTTCCGCTCTTTGCCGCCACATTAACACCGCCGGCCAAGACGATCAGTTGATCGATGTAGCTGCCGGGACCAACGGTGATCAGCGGCTCACTGTTCAGCACATAGAGAACACGGACTGGAGGGAATTCCTCCGTGCGCTGCTTGATTTGCGTAACTTGTTGCCGAAGCTCCATGGCTAGGGCATTCGCCACTGTGGCTCGATCCAACATGCGTCCCAGCGTTTGGATGTGGATGAAGATGTCTTCGACGTTCTTTTCATTGAGCGCAAAAACAGGAATGTTTAGCTGATCCAGTTTCAAGACCACATCCGGTTTGAGAAAGTCGGTTGGGCCCACGACGAGATCCGGATGAAGCGCCACCAACGATTCCAGATTCGGATTGGCATATCCGATCTTCTGTTTGTTCAATGCCTCGGGAGGATAGTTGCAAAACTGCGTGACACCGACGACCTGATCGCCAGCACCAATTGCAAAAAGCACCTCGGTCACGCTAGGCGCCAGTGAGATAATTCGGGTGGGAGGCTTTGCGAGATAAATCTTGCGACCGGCATCGTCGACAAAGGACCGGGAGGAGACGTGCGCCATGAACGGCATTCCCGTCAAAATCCCTTGCTGCCGTCGTTTCATTGGTGATCTGTCAGCCTCTGAAAGTGCTACATGAACGTTGGACAAAATCAACACGAAACACAATCCGATAACCAAACGCAGGCCGTCAGCGCGCTCACAACGGTTGTCGTCTTCACCCACCCGACCCCGGCTCGTCAAGACTCGCCTTCTCCCGAGCAAGGCCACAGGGAGCGAAACGCCGAGACGTACTTTCCTTTGTACGTGGCAGGCGTTGAGCGACACGAGAACGCAGCTGGAAAGCGTTTGCAACGCCCTCAAAATAAAAAATCCCCAAGGCCTAGGAAAGACCCTGAGGATTGCACCCGCTTCTTCATCCTCACCCGCTCCCCAGCCCACGAGGGAACGATAGTCATCTGCTTGGGCAGGTCTTCTGGCTTATGGTTCACCCTACTCCCCGTGCCTTCCCATCTCAGAAGCTCTCCGCACTCAGTTTTTCAGCGATCAGCTTTCAGCTCATTGCTAACTGCTGATAGCTAGGAGCTTCCTCAGACAGTGGCTCTCACGGGTTTCGTCCCCATTCACAGCGGCGGGACCGCGAGGGAATCGCACCCTCTTCCCTTTACCCAAGAGTCACAATGTGCCGGCACTCTAGGAGACAGCGCCGAAATTTGTCAAGTTCATTATTGTCCGCCTCCTTGGTGCTTGCACAACTCGTGAATCCAACAACCGTGTGAGACAGTCAAAATCGGCCAGATAACGATAACTTGCCGCGATTACACCCGGCATAAGCCTTGCTGAAATTAAAGAAGACTGCTGTTCAACAAGACAGACCGGTTTACCACTCAAGCGGGACAACTAGGAGTTGGTACGTAGATGCCGATAAAATATCTTCTCATAGGACTTGGGGTTTGCTGGATATTCCTTCAGCTCTCTGGGCTGATTTGGTCCTCAAAAGGACAACCGCCGAGTGAGACGCTTGCACGACTTTTGGAACCTCCCCCCCATTACATTTCCGATCCCCGCCAAAACGGATATTATTACCTCCTCGGCTTAACCGTCGCTCCTTCGCTCGATCCGGCGTGGGTAGGCTATGACATATGGCACGAGACCGATGCAAAACCTCTCACGGCGACGTTTGATTACGATCAACCCGGCCGGTCAGACGCCCGCTTGACCGGCGTGTCGAGTTTTCTCTCGCCTATCTGGGATTCAGACGATCTCTTCGCAGAATTACGACGACGCGACTCGGCATTGCGGGCATCGGTGAATCAATACAACCTGTTCCTGACACGCTACGACCATTGGTTAGGAATGAAATTCGACGACCGAGGATTCGCCCACCGGGCGATCCCACGGTGTGAAGATATTCTGTTGGTACATCGTCTCTATCTCGCGGACGGTTTTTCCCAACGGGTGACCTCTGGCATGGACCGGCTCCAGAGGGATATCAGTGCCTGGAGAATCATTCTTCGTGACGCAAGAACACTGCCGATGAAGGTGTTCGCTCAAGTCATGATTGCCGATGACCTGAAGCTCATGTCAAAAGTGTTTGCCCGTCCAGCCATCGACAAAGCCCTTCTCCCCATCGGAGCAAGCATTGCGACTCCTCTAACTCCGGGCGAGTATTCGCTTCGATGGCCGATCAAGCATCAGCTCAGTCTCGGAGTCCAGAGAGATCGTCTCAACGGACTGGCAGTCGTTGGGGGCGAAGGAACTGACGAAGCGACTGAGCAATGGTTGGTTGACGCGGCCGCACTTCCGCCGCAGAGTTTTCGTCGAGTGGAGCACCCTGCCGCGAGTTCTTTTCTTGGTTTTCCCCTCCAGACACAGCGTATGTGGGATACCTATGCGAGTTATGATGATGCCATCATTACGGCTTCCGAATCTGGTCGCGGCTCCCTGCCGACCTTTCGTGAGGTCTCCCGGTCTTCACGCCGAGGGTTTCTCGACAATGCCTTCAGCTCAGGGACATTTGAACCGGAATGGGACCCGTTCCATCAGCAATTAATTGAAACCGACACAAGACTGAGACTGGCATTCTTGCAGATCGTTCTTCGACGTCCTAGCGCCAACACAACAGTTCCAAATCGACTGGCTGAAGTAGGGGCGAATTACTTCGATCCCTTTACCGGTTTGCCCATGTTGTGGAGCCCAACTCAAAAGAAAATCTACAGCGTGGGAAAGGATCGGTTCGACGACGGAGGGGATTCCACCTTTGACATCAGTCTTCCCGCCATGGTGACCATCACGTCGACAGACACCAAAGACTCATCCCGCTCGACAATTGCCGGCCGAACGCGATCATAGCCTTTTCACATCCAACGGCAGAGGCTTGTCACACCCTTCTGTCATGTGATAGCATCCGGAACACAAAGTCTTCGATTAGCTAGATGAAGGAGTAAGACCGTGGCATTTTCATGTGATCTATGTGGGAAGCGGCACCAGAGCGGCCATAACGTCAGCCACGCCAATAACAAGACGAAGCGGGTTTTTAATCCGAATCTTCAAACCGTGCGGGCGTTGGTGGAAGGCACGCCGAAGCGCATTCGAGTCTGTACACGCTGCCTCCGGAGTGGAAAAGTCAAGAAGTCTGTCTAGCGCTCATCCCTTTTCGGCGCCTATGGCGCGCCCCAGAGAAGCCGCCCGCTCCGCTCGGTAAGTTTGATAACCGTCCGTTCGTCCGGAGTAAGGGAGAGTTTTCGGTTACCGTCGCGACTCGTTAATATCAACCCCACTTCTCCGTTCTGATCGAGGCCTAAGCCAGCCCGTGCTTTCCCTGAGGGATCGACCAGGAGGAACTCCTCAGCATTGACGCTATTAGCCTTTTCCGCACCGGCAGGTGAAGGGGCGGTCCAGCGACCACCCAATACCCCACCGATGAAACTCCCGATTAACGTTACGAGAAGTACCACGCCAAATTGATTTCGACTCACGGTTCATCCTTTCCAGCATCACACAGCTAACGCTGATGTGATTGCTTGACCTCGATTTCTCTCAACGCCTGTGTATAGGGTCCGCACAATTCCTTTGCCTTTGGAGGATCGTCTTGATACTTCTCCAGACATAATCGGTAGGCCCGGAGAAGTTCCGCTTTCTCATCTTGGATATCCGCGGTCGACTTGAGGACTCGGTATTCTTCGTAATAGTGACAACCGCTCAGCATAAGGAACATCAAGACAAGTGAGAGATTGAAGAGAGTACGTTGGCTCTGAATGCGATGCGGAGTACGCAGATTCGGATGAACGATCACCGGAGATCTTTATCCCCTCGGGGGCCCGTCCCTTCGGAACCCCTGTCGCGGGTTCGCCAGATTGGATTTGGAGCGGGCGATGGGATTTGAACCCACGACAACTAGCTTGGGAAGCTAGGACTCTACCACTGAGCTACGCCCGCACCGGACTGAATCGTACGCTGGGCCTAAGCCCAAGTCAAGGAAGGCTCTCCTGCATGTGCGCCTTTGCGAAGTACTGGCACACTGAGCGGCGATTTAACGCGGCGATCCGGCACTGAGTGAACGAATGCCGTCGGCGATTTCTCGACTGATCGTCGCCAGTGCGCGGCTATGTGCGGCGACCAGAGCATCGTAATTTCCACCGCCGATGGATTCCCTGGCGGTCGAGCGCCCCGTTCGTGCAACTCCGTCAGACTGACGTTTGATCGTCCAGAGCGCATCGATCATAGCCGACTCACTCATCGTGGAGTCGAACCGTTGGACATCCACAAGGATTCGAATATCTGCATTGTCACCGGCGCTCTGCGGATATGCCGAAACTTGTCTGATATTCAGGTAGCCGGCCAGATTGTCCGCAATTATTCGAGGAATTTCGCTTTTGAGCGGGCCGGCCCAACGATGCAACTCAACAAAGGTGACCTCGTTCGGACCGACTCGAAGGACCAACTGCGGGCGATCCACCACTTCTGGCAAGGTAATGGGTCCAACGGCGACGCTGTACGTAGCTGCTCCATTAGTGGGAGCTGCGCTGTTCATGACGGCTGCGGCGCTAAGTGTATAGTAGCTTTCCCTGGGTGAGCTGCCGCATCCTGCCAGGGCAGAGATAACAAGCAGCATCAATGCTGATTGGACGGGGTTTCGGCTCACCGTTTGGTCTCCTTCTTTCCTTGAATCAGGGACTCTGGCTGACGCTCGAGCAGTTCCGTCAACGTTCGGAGGGACTGTGAGGCTCTGGTGAGCTCACGCAGTGACACTCTGAGGTCCTGCTGTAGCGGCGCGTCAGTAGCCAGGGTCCGCTCCGCGGTATTCAACATGCGACGCGCATCTTCCAACGTGGCTTTGGCCGTTGGAGAGATATCTCTGTCCAACCGTTTCACGGCTTGCTCCGCACTGAGCAGCGTACGGTTCAGCGATTGAAGCGTCGTCCGTAGATCCTCGCCGATGCGATCGAGCGGCATGCTTTCGATTTTCTTCGAAATATTCATGACGGTGGCTTGCAATTCCATCAAGGCACCTGGTTCGGTCGGAAACACCGGCGGTTTTTTCGTCCAATCGATTTTTGCTGGTGCGACGTGTGGGAAAAAGGCGAGTGCAACATACATCTGGCCGGTCAGGAGACTCCCCGTCCTGATCTGGGCGCGCAGCCCGCTTGCGGTCAATCGATCGAGCCGGTCCTTCTGTTCGGCTGGTGTCGGATCTGCCACCCCTTGCCGCATCATCGCTCGCATGCGACCAGGATAGAGAGCGACATCAACCGGGAATAAGAATTGCGCGCTTTGCTCGTCGAACTCTACCTTGATGGCTTTCACTTCACCAAGGATCATGCCGTTAACCTCGACCGCAGAACCCACTGTCAACCCACGCAGCGACTCCTTAAAGTACATCGTAAATACCAGCGTTTCCCGATCCGGCTGCTTCAGTGCTGCTTCGCGATCGGGAAAGAGTGGAAAGACCGTATCGGCATCTGCTTCAGGCAGCGCACCCGAGTCGGCCGGCGCCTCGAAGGCGAGGCCGCCGAGCAGGATCGAGAATAGTCCCTCGGTATTGACCTTCAGGCCTGAGGCGTCAGCAGTGATATCGATCCCGCTTACGTCCCAGAAGCGCGTGTTGGCGGTCACAAATCTGTCATACGGCGACTCGACAAAGATTTTCAACGTGACGCCCGAGCCGTCCTGGTTCAACTCACTGGATGCCACCTTTCCCACCGCAATCCGCCGAAACAAAACCGGCGTCCCAATCTCATGTGACCCGAGGTCCTTGCCTTGAAGGATGAACTGGCGGCCAGGGATATCTCTGGTGACGAGCGGCGCCACTTCGAGGCCTTCAAACTCCCTACGCGGAACTGAGGACTTACCGCGATCCATCTCAATGTACGATCCTGAAAACAAGGTTCCGATCCCCGACACCTGCCCTCCCGCGATCCGCGGTTTAGCAATCCAGAACCTGGCATCTTCAACAAGATGGGGCTCGACCCCCTTGTGAAACTCCACCGTCACGACAACGTTTTGGAGGTCCTTGGTGAAGCCGACGGATTTCACCTCCCCGATGTCGATGTTCTTGTACTTGACCTTTGTCTTGCCTGCCTCGATCCCCTCTGCCGTCTTGAACGTAATGGTCACCGTGGGGCCTTTCTCGAGAATGGTTTTGACCGCCAGCCAGCCCCCGATCAGAGCGGCAACGATCGGAATCAGCCATACGAGCTGAGGTGACGACCGTCGCTTTTTCACCGCCACCGCCGTCGGAACGTCCTCTAACGCTGTACCCCCGCGAGATCCTTCAAACATGATGTGTCTCCTCGGGCTCCCAGAGGAGCCTCGGATCAAACGACATTGCAGCAAGCATCGTCAAGACCACCACGGCACCGAACGCTGCCGCAGCCGGACCTGGTTCAATCGTTGCCAGGGATTTTAGTTGCACAAGCGCCACGAGAATCGTCACCACGTATACGTCCAGCATCGACCAGGGACCAACGAACTCCAGCACCCGGTAGAGCTTCGTGCGTTCCAAGGCTCGTTCAGTCCACCCCAACTGTACGGAAATGGCGAGATACGTGAGGGAGAGGATTTTTGCGAGTGGCACCAGGACGCTGGCGATGAAGACCACCAGTGCGAGATGCCATGAGCCTGAATGCCAGAGATACACGACACCGCTCATGATCGTGTCCGATTGAGACCCGAACAACGAGCCAGTTTTCATGATCGGCAAGACATTGGCTGGGACATACATAATAGAGGCGGCGATAAGGTACGCCCACGTTCGCGAGATGCTGTTGGGTTTCCGAGGATGGAGCGATGCGCCACAGCGGCGACAACGCATCTCGTGAACTCCCGGAATCAGTTGGGACAAGCCGCCACATCCGTGGCAAGCACACAGTCCCATGTGACTCGCGGTCACGGCAGACTCGCTCATTCGCTCTCCTTCAGCAGGCTCCACAATGCATGCGCATTGAAATTAGCTATCGCCGCGGTCAGTGATAAAATCAGCCCCCCAAATGCCCAGAGGGCGATACCAGGGACGACATGTGCGAGGTGGGCAAGCTTGACCAGCGCCACCAGCACGCCGAGGATGAACACTTGCGTCATACTCCACGGTCGGACAGATTGCAGGATGCGGAGGATTGACTTTGCCTCCTCGGGCAGCCATCCAAACTTCAGCGGCAAGAGCAGATACAGCATCATCGAAATTTCCATTGCAGGGATCAGGATGGTCGTGCCAAAAACGAGCGCTGCCACGCCTTCCATATTATTGTCCCATATTCGTTCGACCGCTCCGTAGAGGCTGGTTGCATTCAGGGTTCCTTGTACTTCCAAACCCACAATGGGAAAGATATTCGCGACCACAAAGAGGATGGCCGCTGCGAGCGTCCAAGCGAGTCCCCGATCGACCAGGTCCGGTGTGTCGCGAAACAGCACCGCATCGCATCGCTGGCAACAGGCGACGCCACCTGGCGGGAGGATCGGCTCCCGTTGCAAGAGATCACATTCGTGACAGGCGGTCAGTGCAAAATCAGCCATTCGGTGCTACCTTATCGACGCGTCCCGGTTCCTTCCTATAACCCGAAAGCACTAGGCTTCCGGCTTCATCAGATCGCATCCTGGCACTCGACGTTCGAGACACAGGCGCCAGCGAAGCTGTTTGGCCCAATAGGTAAACGCTTCTTCCACGTCAGTCCACCTGTGAAATCCCTTGGTCACGTACTTTCCGCCTCCGCGACGATCTACGGCGGTGCCCAATAGCTCACCGGATTGAGAATCCGTAATTTTGATTTCAACGGATGCGGCGCCGACGAACGATTCGGTGCCGCTGGCCCATCGCTTTCCTTCAGAAATGAGCCGTGTTCCCGGATAGAGAGTGGTGATGAGATCGAGGACGGGCATGCTGGTTCCTGCTTCCGTGACCGCTGTCTGGATACGGAGGACGCCAACGCCTTGACCACTCGTCATTTTATAGTCTTTGCGAAGTTCTTCATCCAGCCGCGACCAGACAATTTTCGCTAGATACTCCGCGTCTTCCTCGTTTAATTGGGTCTTCTCCCCCTTCCAAATTTGCACGGGCTCCAGGAGAATCTCTGTATATGACCGCCACTTGTCATAGTCATTGTCATACTTGCGATAGACAAGGGACGCTTCCCCCTCTTCACCCTTCTTCAGCAACGAATAGTCACCGAGGAATCCGGATTGTTTCGGCTCGGCTTGGTAGGTACTCGCACAACTGGTCAGTGTGATGGAACAGGAAAGGATTAAGATCCAGGAGGGCACCCTTATCATCTCCTCCCTAAGAAAGAAAAGGGATGGGGCCGGAGGAACACCATATCAAAACACTCGACAAAATGAAAAGCCTGTCCGCGCCTGGCCAAGCCGGTCTTGGACCTATGGTCGATCCGCATTTTTCACTTTTCCTCGGTCAATCCAGCCCTGTCGCCCGAAGAATTCGGACATGAAATTCGCAGCCTGCTCGGCGCTCTTCGCAGTCATGACCCCCATGCTGGACCGATATGATTTGGCTCCTCCAATCGCTGCATTCACCCCGACCACCGCACCCGCACCGGCTCCAGCCGCTGCGCCGGCTCCAGCCGTTACCGCCGCACCGGGCATCGAACCGCTATCGGCATGGGTTTCGAATTCCAGGAGCTTCGTCGGAGCAATCTCTGGCTCGGACCGGGACGGATCCAATCCGTACCCGTATAACTGAACGCGAATGTCGACCTTAGACTGTCCCGACCCGAAGCCGATCACTAATCGTCTGGCTCTATTCCCCTCGTCGACGTCGAGAAATTGTCCGGTGATGCCCAGAGAACCTTTGGGCAATGGAGTCGTGCCGGACACCTTCTTAGCCGGTAATCCAAGGTTCTGAATCCTTTCCACGAGTTCATCCGCCGCAACCGTCTGGACCTCTTCGGCGATTTCTGTCTCGTGCTCCAACGTCGTTGTTCCTGAGATCTCATTCACCGTGCCCTGGAGCAGTCCTTGATTTTCTTTTACCTGCTGCCGCGTCACAGCAAAGTTGTAGACAAAAATCTCGGAGGGCCGCTGCAAGCGAGTCCTCGCGCTCTCATATTCAGATTTGACGACAGTTCCTGCGCAGCCTAAGGCCATGACTGCGGCAAGAAGACCCAACGCCATGTGCATACCGCCCTTCCCGGTCCGAGTTAACACGACCTGCCACATAGCGAACCTCCTTCCCTTCCTACGGCCGCTTTTCTCTTCGATTGAAGTGAATGAAACGTACTCACAATTCTCAACCAGGAAGTGACGCTCTTTCGTCAAGCAGGGAGTCACGAATGGGATCGAGCGGTGAGACTCAAGAACTCAGCGAATCGCCACCGGCGTCGCCTCCATCGGTTCAGCCGCTTCTCCACGACCTCCCGCAGCCTGCATCTTCTTACCAGCCATCTCCGGGGACCATCCTCCACCAAGAGCTTTATAGAGCTGGACGACAGACGTCAGTTGCGCACGACGTGTACGAGCCAATGCAAGCTCCGAATCAAATAGAGCGCGTTGCGCGGTCAACACATCGAGGTAGCTGGCCCGCCCTCCCTGGTAGCGAAAATCGGCGAGGCTGTATGCCGATTGCAGGGCCTTCACTTGCTGTTCGAGCGCCGTCCGTTGTTCTCCGGACTTCTGAACGGCAATCAATGCATCCTCCACTTCCTGGAATGCGCCCAGCACGGTCTTCCTGTATTGGGCCACCGCGGCTTGAGTTTGCGCCTCTGCCGCCTTGACTTGATAACCCAACGCCGACGCATTGAAGATCGGGCCGGTCAACGAGGCAGAGCCTTTAAAGGTGGCGAACGGCCCGAAGGAACTTCCTTGGAATTGAAGTCCGGCTCCACCAATCCCTCCAGTCAGCGCGAGTTGCGGAAACCGGACCGCTTGGGCCACGCCGATATTGGCCGTAGCGGCCGCCAGATCCTGCTCGACTTTGAGAATATCCGGACGCCGTTGGAGGAGGTCGGACGGCAGCCCGGGCGGGACAGTGGGCGGCATTGATTGTTCGGTCAGGTGAAGCCCTCTTGCGACCTCCGCTGGCCTGTGCCCAAGTAGAATGCTGAGCCGATTCTCCGTTTGAACGACCTGTCGCTCCAGGTCGGCCAACTGAGCGGCGGTTCCCGCCCGTTCCGCCTGGAATCGATCGAGATCGAGTTTCGGAATAACTCCCTGCTTGAAGCGAAGTTCCGACAACCGAACTGATTCATCCCACGCCTTAAGAGTGCGTTTGGTAATTTCCACCTCGTAATCCAGTCCCCGCAGGTCAAAGTACGTTTGACCGACACTGCTGACCAACCCGAGGATCACCGCACGCTGATTTTCCTCTTTCGAAAGTAATTGTGCTTTGGCCGTCTCGATCGACCGGCGGATGCGGCCCCAGAGATCAATCTCCCACTTGAGACCGACTTCGGCAGCCTCGTGCGAGAGGCTCAATCCCCCTCCCTTGCCAGGCGTGGTTGCCGGAAGGGCGCCACCAGCAAGTGGAACGACGTTGTCGTTGGTGTTCCGAAAACCGAACACGGATCCCGAGTAACTGAACGAGGGAACCAGATCGAACTTGGCGATCATGACTTGAGCTTGAAATTCTTCGATGTTCGCGGAGGCGATCTGCAAATCGAGGTTTTCTTGCAATGCCGTGCGGACCAACGTCTGAAGCGTCTGATCCTTCAACAGCTCCCACCAGCGCAGGTTCGCGATGGACTCAGCGGTCGTAGGTGTCAAACGCCACGCGTCGGCCTTCGGAGTATCAGGGCGGGTGTAGTCAGGGCCCATCATGCAGGCGGTCAGCAAAAATGCCACACTTGTGAGCACCACCATTATATTGAGGTGGATAGCCCATCCCCCTTCCTGGCGCTTTTCCCGCTCATCTTGCTTCGCTACCATCTCAGTGCCCTCCTCCATAGCTTCCGGCCTCACGTGCATGGGTCGGCGAGAGAGTCGGTTGCGGAACTGGTTGCGGCGGCTGCCCATCGCCCCTTCCCTTCGGTGCCCCTGGAGTGGGTGCGCCTGGTGTCGGTTTTGTGTGGCGTTCACCTCGATGCACCAGGCTCTCGACAACGTAGAACGAGACCGGGATGAGGAATATCGCGATCATGCTCGCGGTCAGCATGCCGCCGAACACGGCGAGACCGAGAAGGACTCGCCCGTGCGCTCCGGCTCCCGTGGCGAGCACGAGGGGCACGACACCGAGGATGAACGCGAAGGCCGTCATCAGAATGGGCCGGAGCCGAACTTGGGCGGCGGCCAAGGCAGCGTCTGTGATGGACTTCCCTCCTTCAAACTCGACTTTTGCAAACTCCACGATCAGGATCGCGTTCTTGGCGGACAATCCGATCAACATCACCAGCCCGATTTGAGTGAACACGTCGTTCTCGCTCGCTTGAGGAGCCGCAAGCTTGAGCAGCCACAGGGCACCGAAGGCGCCGAAGACGGCGATCGGCGTAACGAGAAGTACGCTGAACGGCAACGCCCAGCTTTCATATTGCGCGGCGAGAATTAAGAACACAAACAGCAAGGAAAATCCGAAGATCACGCTGGCCGGCACACCCTCGGCAGCCACCTTTTCCTGGAACGACATGCCCATGTAATCGAATCCCATACCGGCCGGCATCGTCTGCGAGAACACTTCCTCCAATGCCTTCATCGCCTGACCGGAGGTGTACCCGGGCGCTGATCCGACGAGCAACTGCGCAGAGCGGTATTCGTTGTAACGCATCGTGAATTCCGGACCGTGGTGAGTTTCCATCGCCACCAGCGTTGACAGGGGAACCATATCTCCGGAGCCGTTGCGAACATAGAATTGCCCGACATTTTCGGCCTGCGTCCGAAACTCGCCTTCCGCCTCCACGTACACCTGCCAGGTACGGCCGAAGCGGTTGAAGTAATTCACCATCACTCCACCCATAAAGGCCTGCAGTGTCTGGTACACATCAGAGAGGTTCACACCCTGCTTGAGCACCTTGTCGCGGTCTACCTTCGCGAATACCTGAGGGACATCGGGAATGAACGTGGTGAGAACCCTCCCGATCTCTGGACGTTTGAGCGCAGCCTCTATGAACTTCTGAGTATTGTCCGCCAGGAACGCGATATCCCTTCCAGCACGGTCTTCCAGGATGAGTGTCACGCCGCCCGAGGTACCGACGCCCGGGATCGCGGGCGGCGGGAACAGGAAGGCTTTGGCTTCGGGCAACTCGGCCAATCGAGCGTTGACATTCTTGAAAATTGACAGGAGCTGCTCATCAGGTTTCTTTCGCTCTTCCCAAGGATCGAGCGTAACGAAGAGGAACGCATTGTAGGTCGTGCTCACCGTACTCAAGAGGCTGAACCCGACGACCGTGGTGGCGTATCTGACGCCAGGGGTGTCTTTGAGGATGGCCTCGATCTCTTTGCACAACTGGTCTGTCCGCTGAAGAGAGGAAGCCTCCGGAAGTTGGACGTTCAGATACACAAAACCCTGGTCCTCCATCGGTAGGAACCCGGTCGGTAATTGTGCCCCGAGCCAGCCGGACATGAGGGCGACTCCGAGGAGAAGCAGCATCGAGAAGCCGGCTTTTCGAATGAGATGGCCACACCAATTCACATACCCGTCGGTCGCGCGTCCGAACCATTTATTGAACCAACCGAAGAAGAGTCCCAGGGGCCCCCTGGCCGGTTTTTTAGGTTTGAGCAGCAGCGCTGACAGGGCAGGACTGAGGGTCAGCGCGTTGAAGGCCGAGATGACGACGGACAGAGCAATGGTAACGGCGAATTGTTGATAGAGCCTCCCAGTTATACCGGGAATGAAGGCGGTCGGCACGAACACGGCAGCAAGGATAAGCGCAATCGCCACCACAGGCCCGGACACTTGTTCCATGGCCTTGAGACTCGCCTCTTTCGGCGACAGGCCGTGTTCGATGTGGTGCTCGACCGCTTCGACGACTACAATAGCGTCATCCACGACCAACCCGATCGCCAGCACGAGACCAAACAGCGACAGCGTATTAATCGAAAACCCGAGCAGCGGAAACAGTACAAAGGTTCCAATAAGCGAGACAGGCACGGCAAGCAGCGGAATCAAGGTTGCCCTCCAGCCCTGGAGGAAGATGTACACGACGATGATGACGAGCACCAGAGCCTCGAAGAGCGTGTGCACGATTTCGTTGATGCCTTCCCGCACAGCCAGCGTCGTATCGAGGGAGGTCACATAGTCGAGGTCTGCCGGGAACCGCGACTTCATCTCTTCCATCAATTTTTTTGCCGCATCCATGGTCTGAATCGCGTTGGATCCAGGCAGCTGATAAATGGCGATGATGGCCGACGGTTTGCCATTCATCCGGCCGATCATGTTGTACATCTGCGCGCCGAGTTCAGCTCTCGCCACGTCCTTCAATCGAACCATGGAGCCGTCCGGATTGGCTCGGATCACAATGTTCCCGAATTCTTCTTCCGTCTCTAACCGACCCTGCGCCCGAACCGTATAGGTAAACTCCTGGCCTGGCGGAACCGGCTCCATACCGACCTGGCCGGCCGGATTGACCGTGTTCTGAGCCTTGACGGCGTTCAGAATCTCCGTCACGGTGATGCCCAATTTGGCGAGCTGGTCCGGCCGTACCCAGAAACGCATCGCGTATTGGCCCGCCCCGAAAATCGTCACCTGACCGATGCCTGGCACACGAGTCATAGGATCGTTGATATTGACGTACGCATAGTTCGCGAGGAAGACCGCATCGTAGGTACCGTTGGGCGAATAGAGAGAAAACAGAGCGAGTGGACTGGTCGTCGATTTCTTGATCGTCACCCCAAAGTTCCGTACATCCTGCGGTAACTGGGACTCGGCCTGCGTATAGCGCATCTGTGCCAGGATCTGGTCGTCATTGGGCCTGGTGTTGATGTCGAAATCCACCCGCAGGGTCATCTGGCCGTTGCTGGCATTGACCGAGTACATGTAGATCATGTTGTCCACCCCGCTCATCATTTGTTCGATGGGAGTGGCAACCGACTTTTCGAGAGCGACAGCGTCAGCTCCGACGTACGTGGCTTGCAGTTGAATTTCTGGAGGAGCGATGTCCGGAAACTGCGCGATGGGCAACTGAACCATCGCGATGACGCCGAGGATCACCATGATGATCGAGATCACCATCGCGACGATCGGACGGTTGATAAAGAATTTCGCCATAGAATTGAGAGATTCGACTCAGCGAGGTCAGCGGAGAGACGTCAGACCCGCGTCAGGCGGCTTTTTCATCCACGGGTTCCTGGAACGGTTTGGGCTCGACCGTCATACCGGCTTTCAGCTTTTGCAACCCTTCAACAACCACACGTTCGCCAGGGTTCAGCCCTTTATCGATGACCCAGAGATTTCCCGCTCGCTCCCCCACTTTGACAGGCCGGATATCCACCTTGTTTTCAGGAGTCACCACCGCGATTTGATAGCTGCCTTGCATCTCCGTCACTGCCCGTTGAGGAACCAAGAGCGCCTTCTCACGCGTCTTTGTGACTGCCCGTACTCGCGCAAATTGACCGGGCCTGAGGACATTATTGGGATTGGGGAAGGTTGCGGCAACCCGAATGGTGCCCGTTTTCACATCTACCTGGCGATCGACCAAATAGAATTGTCCCTTGTGCGGGTAAACCTGTTCACCGCCCAGGATCAATTCGAGCGCTGCCCCCTTGTACTCTCCTCCCGTTTCCCGTTCTTTGTAACGCTGCTGGACTTTTTCTGAAGCTTGAAGATATTCCTGCTCACTAATTGGGAAATAGACTTTGATCGGGTCGACCGTCGACATCGATGTCAGCTCGCTGTTGATATCAATCAGGTCACCGATTTGCGCCTTGGCAATGCCGACCACTCCGTCGATCGGTGCGGTAATCCTGGTCCAACCCAGATTGAGTTTCGCCGTTTCCACCGCCGCTTTCGCAGCCGCCAGGCTCCCTTTGGCGGCGGCGTGGTACTGAATAGAGTCGTCCAGTTCCTTTTGGCTGATGGCTCCTTGTTTGGCAAGCGGGGTGTCACGTTCAACATCCTGCTTGGTCTTGATAAACTGCGCCTCGGCCTTCGCCAAATCTCCCTGGGCCTGATCGAAGGCCGCCTTGAACTTGCTGGGGTCCAGTTCGAATAGCAGATCACCCTTCTTGACGAACGAACCCTCAGTATAGGGGCGTTTGATGAGATATCCGGTGACCTGGGCCCGGATCACGGCATTGACCATGCCGTCCGTTGTCCCCACCCATTCCGAGTGAATAGGCACATCTTTCTGAATGACATCGGCGACTTCGACTTTGATTAATGGCGGTGGCGGTGCAGAGGCGGTTTCGCCTTTGCAATGGACAAGAGCCAACGATAAGAAGCTCAACAACCAGAGAAAAACCATCGGTTGGGTTAGGCCGGGAACGTTGCGTCGACGACCCATCATACTGAGACCTCCAGGGGGTGCGAAGTGTACCTGAATTCCCCCCCAAATTGCAATGAACCAACCTGTGGACAGTTCACAGAGGATGGGTTGCTCGGGACCTTCACCCAGGCAGAGAATCGTAAGGCTATTCCTGAGAGATTGACTGATACTCGAGGAATTACGTTGCCCGCTTGAGGCTTAACATATAGCTGGCGAGGTCCTGAAGTTCCTGATCAGTCAGGGGAAACTTCGGCATAATCGAGCCTGGTGAGACCGACTGCGGATTGCGGAAGTGTTTGAGATGCCATTCTCTATCGGGGCGTTGATCGCCCACATAGGAAAGATCCGGCCCGACAGCACCACCCGTTCCATGAATCCTGTGACATCCGATACAACCAAGATGGTCAACCAAAGCCTGACCGTGCGCCACACCAGGGTCTACTCGCTTCACCGCATAGAGATTCTTTAACGAGATACCCAGCAGTGAAAAGACCGACACCAAGAACAGAACGGCCAGCGCTATGCCCACCGGACGCGAGGCAGGGGCACGCACGGCTTTTTGCCAATCAAGGAAGGGCCAGAGCAACATCACGAGAACGGCCATTCCCGGTAGCACCCAGGTAGCAAACGGCTCCAGCGGCCCATGCACGTGCTTCAGCAGCTCGTAATAGAAGAGAAAGTACCACTCCGGCACCGGCACGAAGCTGGTGTCGGACGGATTGGCCTTGTCGGTCAGGGGGAAGGGAACCAGCACGGCCAGTACAGCCAGCACCCCAAAGACACCCAACATCACCACGGCGTCCATATAAACTTGCCGAGGGTAGAAGGTCTCGCTGCCGGCCGCAGCTTTTGTCTCATCCCAAGGTCCAGCGGGACCCACCCGCCGAAGAATGAAGAGATGAAGCATGATGCCCATGATGATCAGGGCAGGAAGGAAGAGCACATGGACCGCGAAGAATCTAGAGAGGGTCAGCGCTCCCAGCGTCTCTCCGCCGCGCAGGACCTTCACCACGAAATCGCCAACCAGTGGAACCGTCCCGGCCATATTGATACCAACCTGCGTCGCCCAGTACGCAGTCTGGTCCCACGGCAACAGATATCCGGTAAACGCGAATCCCATCACCAGCAGAAACAGTACCACGCCAACCATCCACATCATCTCGCGTGGAGGTTTGAAGGCTCCGTAGAGAAAGACCTGGAGCATGTGAAGACCGACCGCTACGACCATGCCCGATGCACCCCAGTGGTGTAGGCCGCGAACGAACCAACCAAAGGTGACCTGGTTTTCAATGAATTGCACGCTGTCATAGGCATGGTCCGGCGTCGGCGCATAGTAAACAGCGAGAAACATCCCGGTGATGGCCTGGAGGATAAAGAGGAACAGCGTGGCCGACCCGAAGACATAGATCCAGCTCGCCCCGCCTGGAATTGGCTCATTCAGCAGTGAATGTTCCACCGCCTTCAAATTGAGGCGACTGTCCAGCCATTCGTATAACCGGGAAGCCATCAGAACCTCTTGAGTCGAGAGGCGTTAGGCGCGAGGTGACAGCGGTTTCTCCATGCAGGCTGTTCGCCTGTCGCCTCCCTCCTTACGCCTCCCACCTCGCTGCATGCTTGTCATTCGTCACGTGTCACTAGATTTCCATCCTATCGCGCACACCCGACTTAAATTCCTTGTACATCACCAATAGACGCCCGTTTTCAATTTTTGAAGGGAGGTCATCCAAATGACGAGGTGCCGGCCCGGCCAGGACTTGGCCCGTAACATCGTAGACACTACCGTGACAAGGACATTTGAACTTCCGATCAGCCGCATCCCAATGATAGCCGCAGCCTAAGTGCGTGCAGATGGGAGAAAACACTGTCACCCCTCCGTCCGGTTGTTTGACCGCCCAGACGGCTTTGTGCGCCTTCGTTTCGAGATAGCCGTCGTGAATGGTCGCGACATAGTCCAGCTGCTTGGGTTCACCAACCGAGAGCTCGTCTACAGAAGCCACGTCCACCCACGATTGGACACGTCGCTTCAGTGCCGGAGAAATCACATAACCGACTAATGGAACGGCGAGACTCAGACCGATAAAGCCAGCCGCAGCCCTGGTGACCCATTGGAAGAAGCGTCGGCGGGTACCGACAGGGGTCGAGAATCCGGAGATGTGGGAAGGTGAGGGATCTGGAGAAGACATCATGGTCATTGAGTGTCGTTCTTCCCGCGATCAGTTCCTCTCGCACTGTAAAGAGTGCTCTGAGTCGAGTCAAGTACGGGAACCGGAATGATCTCGGCCTCTATCTCTCTGTGCTCTCTATGCAGACGCCCAAACATTTTTATGGAACAACACAGGGTGTCGATGCCGCTGGCAAAACTTGACTGGGTCGGAGATCAAGGATGGGCCGGAACCGTTGGCGTGCGGCGTGATTACGGAGTCTTGGGAACGATCTGCTGCAGTTCGCTCTTGGCCTTTTCTTTCTCAGCACGCTGCTCTTCAACCAATGTGTAGGCCACGTAGTACTTGTAGATGTTGGAAACATAGGTCACCGTCTCCTCGCCGATCCGTTCGCCTGCGATGATCTCGACGTTGTTGAACCAGACGTGTGGATTGAGTCCCCGTTTTTCTGCTTCCTTCCTGAGCTTCTGGACACGTCCCGGTCCGGCGTTGTAGGCGGCAAATGAAAAGAGGAGCTTATTGCGGGCATCCATCGGTTCGTTGGCGAAGAATTCGTCACGCATCAAACTGATGTATTTGACACCTGCATGGATATTCGGTTCAACTTGCGTGATGTCGCCGGTGTTCATCTCCTTGCCGGTTGCGGGCATGAGTTGCATCACGCCGATTGCGCCGACTTCACTCCTGGCGTTCTGATCGAGCAGGGATTCCTGGTACCCCTGTGCCATCATCAATAAATAATCGGTGTCATACTTGGCCCCGTACTTGCGAAAGAACTGAACGGTCGCTTCGAACTTCTTGATCTCGCTTGCTGATGTCGCCGGCTTCACGATCTTGGTACTGCCGGCGTATTTCTTGACCAGTGCTTTCCCGAAGTCTGATTTCTGGCCATACTTTTTGGCAAACACCGCAATTTCCGCTTTGAGCTTTGGGCTGTCTTTACGGATCATCCAGGCGATATCGCCTCCTTCGTTCACGACCACGTCTTCGTGCGCCTTGAGCTTTTTGAAGACTTTTGCCCACAGGAGCGCCTGATATCGATCGACGACGACAATGCCAACGAGGCCGGCATTGACCATCTCCAGCAAGTCGTCGTCCTGAAGGTCCTCCGGAGCAACCTTGAGCAGCACCGGTTGTTTGTGCTCGTCCTTAAATCGCTCGTTGAGCCGTTCCAGATGTGTCCAGAAACTTGACGATTTGCGGACGAAGACTTCCTTACCAGAAAGGTCGTCAACGGAGGAAAGTTCCGGCGATGCCGGTCCCGTCACTACGATTTCCTTGACGCCTCGAAAGAACGGTTCACCAAAATCGACTTGCTCGAGACGTTCTGGCGTAATCGTCAAGATGCCAGCGGCGATGTCGCCTCGTCCTTCAAGCAACCCCGGAATCAGCTCGTCGCGCGATGTCGGGACGAAGACGACATGAATGCGGATATGTTTCCCTTGCGTCTTATATTTCTGGTTGATCTCATTCTCGAATGCCTTGAGGAGTTCGTATTCGGCACCCGTTTGCCTGATCCCGATGAGCCAGTACGATGTGCGAGATGGGGCCACGAGTGCACGAATGACCCGGCGTTGGACCATGCCGTCCAGGTCCCCGGTCCAGGGCTTGAGGACTGGAGCCTGTTTCAGATCATGCTTCTTCGGTGACGGCTGATCCTGCGCGAGGGCGGCGAGTGAAAGCGAAAGCGTCGTAGATAGGCAGACGATGCTCAGAAGAGCAGACTTCATAGATCTTTGCTGGGCGAGCACGATCCAACCCGAGTGAGTTGGATCGCACTCATATCTCAGCTCAGCTCACTTCTAACTCCTTACTTCTCACTTTTCACTTCCCCATTAGGCCTTCGGCTCGACGCAGTTCATCCCCCCACGCCACTGGCACAAACGATATCGAGCTTTTTCGGCCCAATAACGGTACGCCTCCTCCACGTCGTTCCAGGAATTGGTTACGCCGCTCAGACTCTTCGTGCCGCCACGGCGGTCAACCGCCGCAACAAGCAGTGTTCCGGACTCTCCATCCGTCGCCTTCATTTCCACGCTCGCACTACCTGTGAACGCCGATACCCCGGTTGCCATGCTCTTCATGCCGGAAAGCATGCGTGTCTGCGGGATCACGCTTGTCACTGTATCAAGCACGGCATTCGATTCCCCCGCTTCGGTAATGGCCACTTGGGCATGAAGCACGCCCGGACCGCCTTGGCTCGTCATCTCGTAATCTTTTCTGAGTTGTTCGTCGAGCTTCGACCACAACAGCGCTGCCAGTCGCTGCCGGTCTTCGACTGAGACCTCCTTGAGCTGAGAGTCTTTCTGGCTCATCCAGATGGTCACCGGCTCTAGCCAAATCTTCTTGTACTTGCGCCAATCTACATTGGGATTTTTGTAGACCCACAAGGCCGTATTTTCGGCCCCTTGGGCGAACGCGCTGCGTTCCCCCTCCTTTAGCATGGAATAGTCCCCGAGGAAGCCGGATTTCTCCACCGACTTGGCCTCTTGCGTTGAAGCACAGCCCCCAACTCCTAGGACAACACCGAGCAGCACTAGATATGTAATGCGACGCATATCCGCCTCCTTCTTATCGAACAGTACGGAGCCTAGCCCTTACTTCGCAATGCCTCAAGCCTTCGGCTCGACGCAATTCGTTCCTCCTCGCCATTGGCACAATCGATAGCGGAGCTTCTCGGCCCAAAACCGGTAGGCTTCCTCCACATCGTTCCAGGAATTCGTGACACCGCTCAGACTTTTCGTTCCCCCACGCCGGTCGACCGCTTCGAATAGGATGGTACCGGTCTCGGTGTCCACAATTTTGCCCTCAACGCTTGCACTGCCGGTGAATCCTGATACCCCGGTCGCCATACCCTTTGCCCCGGTGAGGAGGCGTGTCTGCGGGATGATGCTTGTGATTGTGTCCAGGACCGCCCAAGACTCGCCGGCCTCGGTGATGGCGACTTGGAGTTGCATCACATCCGGACCCGCTTGTCCCGTCATCTCGTAATCCTTCCTCAGCTGTTCATCGAGCTTCGACCACAAGAGAGCAGTCAGCCGCTGCCGATCTTCGGGGGACACGTCCTTCAGCTGAGAGTCCTTCTGACTCATCCAGATAGTCACCGGGTCCAGCCGAACCTTCTTGTACTTGGACCAATCCGCCGCAGGGTTCTTGTAGATCAACAAGGCCGTGTCGCCGCTTCCTTCGCTGATCGTGCTGCGCTCACCCTCTTTCAGCAGCGAATAGTCCCCGAGAAAGCCGGACTTTTCCACCGACTTGGCCTCTTGTGTTGCGGCACAGCCGATTACTCCACCAAGAATTGAAACCGCCAATAGGCTCACGATGACGCGCATCTCCGCCTCCTTTTCAGATTAGCGTGCGGACGATTCAACCGGACGAACCGTCCCGTATCCTATGATCCCAAGTGCCCAACCTTCAATACACCTCGGGGATAAAGTTCCTTCTTTTTAACGTCGTCTGATCGTCGTATTTATATTTCTTCGAGCGCTTGGGGAGTTTTATTTTCTCTCGTGGCAGTTTTTTGTACGGAATCCGCGACAGCAAATGGGTGATGCAGTTGAGGCGTGCCCGCTTTTTATCGTCCGAACGGACGATATACCATGGCGCGTGTTTCGAATCGGTGGCTTCCAGCATCCGATCGCGCGCGCGCGAGTACTCGTACCATTTCTCGAGGGAGGGCAGGTCCATCGGGCTCAGCTTCCACTGACGCAATGGATCGTCGACTCTAGCCTGGAAACGCCGCTTCTGCTCCTCATGACTCACTTCGAGCCAGTATTTGATCAATATAATCCCGTTTTCCACGATGACTCCCTCAAACTTCGGACCGAGTTCGAGGGAACGCTCGTATTGTTCCTTGGTGCAGAAACCCATGACGTGTTCAACCCCAAGACGGTTGTACCAGCTGCGGTCCCATATGATGATTTCACCAGCTGCCGGGAAGTGCGCCATGTAACGTTGGATGTACATCTGGGTTTTCTCGCGATCGGAAGGAGCTGGAAGCGCCACAAGGCGGAATATGCGTGGGCTCACACGTTCGGTGATGGCGCGTATCGTGCCGCCCTTCCCGGCGCCGTCTCGTCCCTCGAACACGACCATGATCCGAAGGCCTTTCTCTTTCACCCAGGCCTGCAAATGGCATAATTCCGCCTGCAGTCGGCGCAGTTCTTTCTCGTATTCTTTCCGCTTCAGCTTTTTCTTGCCGTTGTCGGCATCCCCGCTATCTTTGTGCGCCATCGAGTCCCCCTTACCCTAGAGATGTCCTGCACGTTTCGCATTTATTTCTGGCCGGTGGAGTATACATATCGAACCGGTCGGCGTACAGTCCTTCCTTCTCACGCCTTAGCTTTCAGATTTCAGCTCTTAGCCTTCACTCCTCCCCTCTCCTTTTTCCTCTCCCCAATTGGGAGAGGAGCAGGTGCGGGCGCCAAGTCGGCAAAGAGCACCACCACAGAGCGCGACTCAGCTCGATACAGATACCCGGGAATCATCGGAGCAGATTTCCACGAAACAATGTCGGTGGGCGAGTCGAGGGCCGTATCGATCCATCGTCGCCATGGATTTGCGCTCCCGTTGTCCACCGGAGGCAATTCGAACTCAAGCGGCTCCCAATATCCGTTCAGGATCACATGGATCAGATGTTGTTCCTTCTTCATCTCCACAGAGAACGCCACGCTGTGCGAATGGGGGTTCCAATCCGGCTGTCCGATTTTGGTGCCGTGCCAGGCCTTATTCGCCTGTGCGATCAGTTCGGTCAAGCTCAGATGCTGACGCTCATGCTCCACATCCCGCAAGATCCGCCTCTCGTTGAGCAACGTCACGAACCGAAGCACGTCGGCATGTTTAGTCACCAGTGTCCAATCGAACCAGTTGATCTCGTTGTCGTGGCAGTAGGCATTGTTGTTGCCGCGCTGCGTGCGGCGTACTTCGTCACCCATCAGAATCATGGGCATCCCGATCGAGAGGAGCGTGACCGTGAGGAAATTCTTCACTTGCCGGTTCCGAAGCTTCTCCACTGCGGGATCATCGGTCGGTCCCTCGACACCGCAGTTCCAGCTCCGGTTGTCGTTGGCCCCGTCACGGTTGTCTTCGCCGTTCGCTTCGTTGTGCTTTTGGTTGTAGGAAACGAGATCATTCAGCGTAAACCCGTCGTGACACGTCACGAAGTTCACACTCTGCTCGGGCTCGCGATGCTCGTGCCCGTAAATCTCCGGGCTTCCGACCATGCGATCGGCAAAACGCGCCAGCGAGCCCTCTTCGCTGAGGAAGAAGCTGCGGGCATCGTCGCGGAACCGTCCGTTCCATTCCTTCCAGCTGTCCCCGATGAAACTTCCGACCTGGTACAGCCCGGCTGCGTCCCACGCCTCGGCGATGAGCTTGGTGCCGGCCAGCAATGGGTCCGACTCGATATCCCACAGTACCGGAGGGCTCGGCATCACGCAGCCAGATGCATCGCGCGTCAGGATCGACGCGAGATCGAACCGGAACCCGTCCACGTGCATCTCGTGGACCCAATACCGGAGGCTGTCCACGATCATCCGGCGGACGATCGGATGGTTGGCATTAAGTGTGTTCCCTGTACCGGTGTAGTTGGCGTAGCGGGACCGGTCTTCCTCGAGAATGTAGTACGCGTTGTTGTCCAGGCCGCGAAAACAGAGCGTCGGCCCGCGCTGATCGCTCTCGGCCGTGTGATTGAACACCACATCGAGAATGACTTCGATACCGGCCCGGTGCAGCGCCTTGACCATGTCGCGAAATTCATCGACGGGACCCAGTGGATCCTGCCGCGAGCTATAGGCCTGGTGGGGAGCGAAGAAGGAGACCGGTGCATAGCCCCAGTAATTCGTTTTCCCTGGCGGACAATCCTGGGGATCAAATTGGAAGACAGGCAATAGTTCAACGGCGGTGATCCCCAGTTCTTGGAGATAAGGGATTTTTTCGATGAGACCGGCATAGGTGCCGCGTTTTTTTTCAAGAACTCCCGAACTGGGATGGCGGGTAAAGCCGCGCACGTGCATCTCGTACACGATGGTCCGAGCGGAGGGCCGTTTCAGCGGCACATCGCCTTCCCAATCGTACTCAGATGAGTTCACCACGACGCTCTTCATCGCGGTCGCGGCATTGTCACCTTCCTCACTGGCGGCATCACGACTGTATCGTTTTGGCATCACAACGCCACGGCCATAGGGATCGAGCAGCACTTTGTTGTGATCGAAGCGCATGCCCTGCCCTGGATCGCAAAGCCCGCGAACACGATATCCATAGATCTGTCCAGTCTGAACACCAGGTACGAAGGCATGCCAATAATGGTAGGTGCGGTTGGATACGGGATCGAGGACGATCACACTCGCCGCCCTTGCGTCATTCGGCTGATCAAAGAACAGCAGCTCCACACCGGTGGCGTCACGCGAATACAGGCTGAAGTTGACGCCGCTGTGCATGACGGTCGCGCCGAGAGGAGAGCTATTGCCAGTCTCCTGTGTGCTCAACTCCATAGATGCTCGAGCTGGTAGGGCTCTCTGCTTTTTCAAAGCGCGTCCTCCTCTTGAGCTTTGTCACACTGGAAATACTGCAATAATCGAAGGCCAAGCAACACGTGTGCCTTATTTCTCACCGACAAGAATAGACGTCCCTGGGGATCGTAATCTTTTAAGTTTGCATCGGCGATCTTTCCAAAATCAATGGTCACCAATGAGGCGTTTTGGGGCAGCCTCCTACTCAAGCCTGACGACTAATGCGCCAGCAGACGATGATTTCATTGGGATTCGGTGAAAATCTGTGCCCAGTGCAACGCCCCCATCCCGCCGCGAAGGTCCGTCCGCACCAGATGATTTTTCCATGCTAAATCGCTATACTCTGCTTCTTTTTCTGACCCCTTGCGCAAGAAAGAGGAGGAGATTTTCTTGCAGGGTGCCAAACCGCGTTGAACGGTATTTCTGGATCATGCATTGTAGGAGGACATAATGGCGGAAACGGCTGAGCATACTCGATTGTCGCAGCATGGCTCCATTTGGAAATTCTGGGGGCCTTACCTGAGCGAGCGGCAATGGGGTACGGTCCGCGAAGACTACAGTGAGAACGGTGACGCCTGGAATTATTTCAGCCATGATCAGGCACGATCCCGAGCCTATCGTTGGGGAGAGGACGGAATCGCCGGAATCTCCGATAGCCATCAGGTCCTCTGTTTTTCGTTGGCCCTCTGGAACGGCAAGGACCCGATCATCAAGGAGCGGTTGTTTGGCCTGACCAACAGCGAAGGCAATCACGGAGAGGACGTCAAGGAATACTATTTCTATCTCGACAGCACGCCGACTCATTCCTACATGAAATACCTCTACAAGTACCCGCAGGCAGCCTACCCCTATGACAATCTCGTCAGGACCAACCGGGGTCGGAACCGCAACGAGTCCGAATACGAGCTGCTCGACACAGGCGTGTTCGATCAGGATCGCTACTTCGACGTGTTTGTGGAGTACGCGAAGGAGTCGCCAGAGGACATCCTCGTCAAGATTACGGTCTGTAACCGGGGAAAAGAGGCGGCAGCGCTCCATGTGCTGCCGACTCTCTGGTTCCGGAACACCTGGTCCTGGGAAGGGGGCGGCTCGAAACCTGAGCTCAGGTCGGTCAAGCACTCAAAATCCAGCGTGATCCACGCGCACCATACCGACCCTCTGTTCCAGAAGTCCCTGGCCGATTACTACCTCTACTGCGAGAGCACCGTTCCCCTGCTGTTCACGGAAAACGAAACCAACACACAGCGTATCTTCGGCGCCCCAAACCGAACCCCCTACGTGAAGGATGGCATCAACAATTATCTCGTGCATGGACAAAGGGATGCGGTGAACCCGGACAAGATCGGGACGAAGGCGTCACCCCATTACCAACTGACCGTCGGTCCTGAAGCCACGCTGGTGGTCCGGCTGCGTTTAACTCGGACGGAACCGGGCAAGCTCCGCGATCCGTTCGGGAAATTCGACACGATTGTGACCGAGCGGCTCGAGGAAGCAGATAAATTCTACGACACCGTGACTCCGCCATCTGTCAAGAAGGACCGCGACCGAGCCAACATCGTGCGCCAGGCCTTCGCTGGCATGCTCTGGACCAAACAGTACTATTACTTCGACGCGGACCAATGGCTGGACGAGCATCAGGCCCACCCGCTACACCGTGGAACCAAGCAGGTCCGCAATCGCGAGTGGTTCCACATGATCAACGACGACATCATCTCCATGCCGGACAAGTGGGAATATCCGTGGTATGCCGCCTGGGATCTGGCTTTCCATACGATCGCGTTCGCGGTGATCGATCCGGACTTCTCCAAGCAGCAGCTCGAACTCATGCTGAGCCAGCACTACCTCCATCCGAACGGCCAGATTCCCGCCTATGAATGGAACTTCAGCGATGTGAATCCGCCAGTTCATGCCTGGGCCACGCTGTTCCTCACCCGCGTGTTGACTGCCCGCAAGGGTGAAGCAGACGTCGACTTTCTCAAGTCCGCCTTCTCAAGGCTGCTCCTGAACTTCACCTGGTGGGTGAACCGCAAGGACCGTTTCGGCAAGAACGTCTTCGAGGGGGGCTTTCTCGGGCTCGACAATATCGGCGTCTTCGACCGCAGCGCTCCGCTGCCGACCGGCGGCTACCTAGAACAGGCCGATGGTACAGCCTGGATGGCCCTCTTCAACCAGAACATGGGTGAACTCGCGGTGGAGCTGGCAGCCTACGACCCCGTGTTCGACGACATGGCCGCAAAATTCTTTGAACAATTTCTGTGGATCGCCTCAGCCATGAATCAGCCAGGCGAAGGTGGGATGTGGGATGAAGAGGACGGCTTCTACTATGACATTCTTCGACTCCCTGATGGCAGCGCCACACGATTAAAAGTACGGTCTATGGTGGGTCTGCTGCCTCTGTGCGCTACGACCGTTATAGAGACTTGGCAACGTGATCGGATTCCCAAAACCGCGGCGATTAATCACGAACGCCTGAAGAAAATGCCCGAGCTCATGACGTCCATTCACCCCACTGGCAAGGGAAATTGGGGAGTGGCCGACCGTGGAGTCATCGCCTTGATCAATCAGGACCGGCTCCGCCGAATCCTCACCAAGATGCTCGACGAGGAGGAGTTCCTCAGTCCCTACGGCATTCGCTCACTCTCCAAATTCCACGAGAAGCACCCTTACATCTATCGTGTGGAAGGCCAGGAATACCGAGTGGATTACCTGCCGGGGGAATCGGATAGCGGGATGTTCGGGGGAAACTCGAACTGGCGGGGACCGATCTGGGTGCCCGTCAACGCGCTGATCATTCGTGCTCTGTTGAACTTTTACGCCTACTACGGCGACAACTTCAAAATCGAATGTCCCACCGGCTCCGGTCGGATGATGAACCTGTTTGAAGTCGCTCAGGAGATCACAGAGCGGCTCGCGCGGATCTTCCTCCGAGGTCGCAACGGGCGCCGGCCCGTGTATGGGGGCTCCAAAAAATTCCAAGAGGACCCGCATTGGCGGGACCATATCCTGTTCTACGAGTACTTCCACGGTGATAACGGGGCCGGCATTGGTGCGAGCCATCAGACCGGCTGGACTGGGCTCGTGGCTGGACTGATCAGGATCATCGGCACTCTGGACTCCAAGAGCGCCCTGGAAGGTGGCAAGTTGGGGGTCTTCAAGGCTTCCGTGCGGAAACACTGAGGTCGTGAAAGCCTTGCCGGCACATCCTCTGCTTTATCAAATGAACACCAGAGTCTGGCTGACTGAACTCTCTAAGTCTCTCGGTCGGCCTGCGACATTGGACGACATTCCGGACGCGGAACTCGATCGTCTCGCGAAGACGGGTTTTGACTGGGTCTGGTTTTTGAGCGTTTGGCAAACCGGCCCTGCGGGGCAACGAGTTTCGCGCGCCAATCATGAGTGGCGCGGAGAGTTCGAGGACACGTTGCCTGATCTCCGCAAAGAAGACATTGCCGGCTCCGGATTCGCCATCACCGGTTATACAGTGCATCAGGCTCTGGGAGGTGATGCAACCCTGGCACGGCTCCGTGAACGGCTCCGCAAGCGTGGCCTCAAGTTGCTGCTCGACTTCGTTCCCAACCACACGGGCCTGGATCATCCGTGGGTTGAAGACCATCCCGAGTATTATGTTACCGGCAGCGAACTGGATCTGGCACGGACGCCGCAAAATTATACCTGGGTTAAGCGAAAAGGCGGTGACTTACTGCTCGCTTACGGGCGCGATCCTTATTTCTCCGGCTGGCCGGATACGCTCCAGCTTAATTACGGCAATCCAGCCATGCAGGAGGCGATGATCGGCGAGTTGCTGAAGATCGCCAGACAATGTGACGGAGTTCGCTGCGATATGGCCATGCTTGTCCTGCCCGAGGTGTTCCAACGGACCTGGGGTCTTGAAGCGGAGCTGTTCTGGCCCAAAGCCACTCAACGAGTGCGAGAACAATCTCCGGGTTTCTGTTTTATGGCCGAGGTCTATTGGGATCTCGAATGGACCCTACAGCAACAGGGATTCGATTACACCTACGACAAGCGGCTCTACGATCGCCTCCGCGAAGGCCATGCGAGGCCGGTCCGCGATCATTTGCGCGCCGACTACGAATACCAAAAGAAGATGGCCCGATTCATGGAGAACCACGACGAGCCCAGAGCTGCCGCGACGTTCACATCCGGCATGCATCAAGCCGCAGCTGTCATCACATTCTTGTCCATGGGTCTGCGTTTCTTCCATCAGGGACAATTCGAAGGAAGAAGAAAGCGTATCTCGCCACATCTGGTCCGTGGCCCGAGGGAGCCGACCGACGAAGCGCTCCATCGATTCTATGATCAGCTCCTGGCCGTACTCCGGCGGCGGACGGTTCGGGACGGACAGTGGCAGCTGCTCGACTGTGTGTCGGCATGGGAAGGTAACGGAACATGGGACGCGTTCTTGATCTTCGCCTGGCAAGGCCCCGGCAAGGATCGACTATTGGTGGCAGTCAACTACACCACTAACTGGAGTCAATGTTATGTCCCTCTCCCCTATCCAGATCTTGCGGGCCGCACCGTGCAATTCCAGGATCTGATGAGCGAAGCCTGCTATGATCGCGACGGAGATGATCTTCTGTCACGAGGCCTCTATCTCGACATGCCAGGCTGGGGTTACCACGTCTTCGAGATGAGAACCGGGACCTGATCCCGAGGCTGCTGGAGTTGGGTATAGCGGAGGCACTATGCTGACCCCCAAGAGACGTGAGTTGTTGTTTTTTATCTTCGGCGCGATCATTCTTGCGGGCTGTGAGGAATTAGCCATCCAAGATACCAAGAGTCTGCTCTTCCCCGGCTTTCAACGGTCGGAGGTCGTGGGGTTTGTGGCAGGCTTAGGAACGACCTTCGCCGCCCTCCCGGATTTGATCGCGATGCTTAAGCGGAAGTCCAGTAAAGGCATGAATCCGAGGATGGCGGCCATTATGGGCGCGTTTCAAATCGTCTGGGTCTACTACGGGTTGTTGATCGCTTCACGACCCGTGATCCTTTGGAATATCATCGCGGTGGCGACAAATTTTTTCAGCGTGGGCGCCTATTTCTATTTTGCTCGTCGCGAACGTTGAAATGAATGTGAACAGATCATGAAAGCACGCTCCAACATGGATTGGTTGCGGCCGGTGGCCAGTGGGGCTGCTCTGCTCGGTCTGAGCGGCTGCATGAGCTTCGGCGCCATGACGCTCGACCGAGACCGCTTGGACTTTACACAAGCCGTGGCCAACTCCTGGAAGCAACAGACCTTGCTCAATATCGTGAAGCTCCAATACGGAGTCACGCCGATTTTTGTGGATGTCGGCCAGATCGTGACCGGTTACCAGTTGGTCAGCACCGTTCAGGCCGGGGCGACCATCAATCCATCGGGAGCAACCGGCACCAATTTCTTCAATCTCGGCACGCAGGGCCAGTATACGGCTCGCCCCACCATCACCTTCGTACCCCTGACCGGGTCTCAGTTCATCCGTACCTTGATGACTCCCATCCCTCCCATCCGGCTGTTCGAACTGGTCGAATCCGGGTATCCAATCGATTTTTTGCTCAACGTCGCCGTGCAGAGTGTCAATGCGCTGTCGAATTCGAGAGGCGGAGCCAGACCGCGCCCGGCGGACCCGGACTTCGCCAAGCTGCTGAAGTCCCTGCGGAAGATTCAGGACTCAGGCGCCGTTGGAATACGCGCCGAGCCTGAGCAAGATAAGAAGGGCGGAGGTCTCGTCCTGTCTTTCCCACTGAAGACCGTTCCAGCAGAAATACAGGCCGAGCGGGCTGAAGCCAAACGTATGCTCGGGATAAATCCGGCTGTGACCGATTTTCGGATCATCTATGGGACAGCACTACCCAAGGATGATGTCGTGGCCATACAGACACGTTCGGGAATGCAGCTCCTGCGCGAAATGTCCTCGTTCGTCCAGGTTCCAGAGGGGCACCAGCAGGAGCACCGCGTATTTCCAGCAGCGATGGTTCCACCCGATGGTCAGGAAGCTCCCCCGCCACTGGTTCAGATTATCAGCGGAACGTCCAAGCCGGCCGACGCATTCGTCGCGATTTATTATAACGACCTGTGGTTCTGGATCGACAACCGCGATCTTCGCTCGAAGGGAACCATCACATTCCTCCTCATCCTGATGACACTGGCCGAGACCGGCGAGAAGGCCCCGTCCCAGCTCCTCACGATCCAGGCCAATTGACCCGTGGCCAGACAGCCAAGCACATTGCTAAGCATGCTCCGGAGTGCGAAGCCATAATAGGAAAGAGGGAGGGCTCCGCTCATGCCTACATCTGTCAACACTCAAGACTTAACGCGAACCATTTTCGCGGTGTTGTTCATCGGCGGGCTCATCGCCGGTTCGCTCTGGATCCTGTGGCCCTTCCTGCCCGCCGTCATCTGGGCCACCATGATTGTCGTCGCAAGCTGGCCGATGCTTTTGCGTATTCAAGGATGGTTGTGGGGACGGCGCTCGCTCGCGGTCGTGGTGATGACCTGTGTCCTTCTCCTCGTGCTCGTCGTGCCGCTGTCGTTGGCGATCGGAACGATTGTCTCCAATGCCCACGTCATCACCGGCTGGGCCGATGCTCTGACCTCACTTCAGCTACCGCAACCTCCGGACTGGCTCCAGACGATTCCGCTCGTCGGCAAGCGAGCGGCACAAGCCTGGAGTGACCTGGTTGTTCTGGGCAAGGAGGATCTGGCGAAGAAGCTCGCTCCCTATGCCGGGGCAGTCGTTGGCTGGTTCGTTGCGCAGATCGGCAGCTTCGGCATGATGGCTCTCCAGTTCCTGCTCACTGTGGTCGTCTCTGCCATTCTCTTTTCGACCGGTGAAGCGGCGGCAGAAGGAATTCGCCGCTTCGGCTTGCGGCTGGCCGGAGCGCAGGGCGAAAGTACGGTCATTCTTGCCGGGAAAGCAATCCGTGGCGTCGCGCTCGGGGTCGTCGTGACTGCATTCGTCCAGGCTATTTTGAGCGGCATCGGTCTCGCGGTCGCCGGCGTGCCCTTCGCGACGATCCTGACCGCCATCATCTTCATGCTCGCGGTGGCTCAGGTCGGCGCAGGACTGGTCATGCTCGTCGCGATTGTCTGGCTGTTCTGGGTGGGATCCATCGGTTGGGGCGTAATGCTATTCCTGTGGACCATCATAACCGGCCCTGTTTTACACAATACCTTGCGTCCGATCCTGATCAAGAAAGGCGCAGACCTACCGCTGCTCCTGGTTCTGGCAGGGGTGATCGGCGGGCTGATCGCCTTCGGTCTCGTCGGGATTTTCATCGGGCCGATGGTGCTGGCCGTCTCGTACCGGCTTCTTGAGGCATGGGTGAGCGAAGAGCTGGCCGAGCGGCCCCCTACTGCGGAGAGCGCACACGGGGCTGGTTAAAGCCGGGTTGCTATGGAAATCGCCAACGGAATCAGGCTTGGATTTTGGCAACAGACGTAGAAATGAGGAGGCGCACATGTTGAACTGGATGCTCCTCTTTGTGCCGGTTGCGGTGGTGCTGGAGTACGCGAATCCCTCCGGATACGTGTGGATCTTTATCGCTTCCGGGCTCGCCATCATCCCTCTCGCCGGCTGGATGGGACGGGCCACCGAAGAGGTCGCGAGCTACATGGGCGAAGGGGTCGGCGGCCTTCTTAATGCGACATTCGGTAATGCGGCCGAACTTATTATCGGGGTGGTCGCCCTGAACAGCGGGCTGTACGATGTCGTCAAGGCGTCGCTCGCCGGTTCGATCATCGGCAACATCCTCTTGGTGCTCGGCGCGGCGATGCTGGCAGGGGGCATCAGGTTCAATGTGCAAACCTACAACGCGTCGGCGGCGCGGTCGCAGGCGACGATGATGACACTGGCTTCCATTGCGCTTATGGGACTGACCGTCTTAGAGGCACTAGCCGGGGTTGCAAATGCGAAGATTGACAGCGATCTCAGCGTCGCCGTCGCCTGTGTGTTGCTGGTCGTTTATGCGCTGAACCTGTGCTTCGAACTGATTACGCACAAGAAGTTGTTTGCGGGAGAGGGGGCCGAGAGGTCGGAGGAACCCCGGTGGAGCCTTAGGCAGGCGATCCTCGTCCTTGCCGGAGCGACAGTGCTGGTGGCCTGGATGAGCGAGATCCTGGTCTCCGCCATCGAGCCGACGACCCACGTGCTCGGATTGAACAGCATCTTCGTCGGCGTATTCGTCGTCGCCATTCTCGGCAACGCCGCTGAGCACGCCACCGCCGTGCAGGCGGCAATGAAGAATCGCATGGATCTCGCGCTGTCGATTGCCATCGGATCGAGCGTTCAGGTTGCGCTGTTCGTCGCACCGGTGCTTGTGCTATCTAGCCTTGTTTTCGGTCCTACCCCTATGGACCTGGTCTTCCGCCCCGGCCTCGCCTTCTCGGTGTTCTTCGCCATCCTGATCACCGCCCAGGTGGCCGGCAATGGCGAATCCGACTGGCTGAAGGGTGCGCAGTTACTCGCTCTTTACATCATCTTGGGGCTGCTCTTCTTCTTCGCGCCAATACCCCCCGTGATGCCACCCGGTCCCTGATGAGCTAGGGCGGCCGCCTGGAGAGTGGCAACCGCTGCGATGGTAAGATGGGCTCTTGAATAAATTGCTCTGACCAGCACAGCAGACACCCATCGAGCCAGCAGGCTTCCGGCTCACAACAGCACAATTGAGTGCCGAGCCAAGACGCCTGCATAGCAAATGGCAACAGATTCAGGCCTAGAGTTGAGCTGCAGGGATGGACGAAGTAAGCGAGCCGATAAAGGTGAACAGCAGGACCTGCAAAACCTGACTCTCTGAATTCACTGCTAAGCAGTCCATGATCATGAGTGTTCTCATCGTTCTGACCATCGTATGCACAGTAATATTAGGAATAGGCTCTGTGTCGAACGCAGCCGAGATATCGAGCAGCCTCGATGACAAGCCAGTTGAGACTCCCACGGCAGAAACCGCATCATCTCTGCAGGAGCAAACACCGGACGATCGCTCTGTAGAATCGACGGAAGAGAAACCGGAAGGGAGACTTCGGCGGCTGGAGTCATTGATTCGCGGCGCCACACCTGAAGAGCGCGCGCGTCTCGAAGAAGAGCGAAGGCAATTGTCGGAGGCCGCCTCACTCTTCGGCACGGACCCTACCGCTATCATCGGGTACTATCAGCTCACGTACGGGCACAGTGAGTTCACCCACGGTCTTCGTCTGGACACGGCGACTGCCGTGATCCGCCTCCCAGTCACACCCAACTTCGGCGTCCAGGTCACCATGCCTTATGTGTGGGCCGATCAGCACCAGCGACAGGGATTCCCGACAAATGGCACCAGCGACATGGTCCTCCGCGTCGGCGGGCGGGTGTATACAAGCGAGTATGTCGCCGTGTTCCTCGGAACCGATGTCTTGTTCCCTACGGCCTCAGAAAAGCAACTGGGCACGGGCTCGTATGTCCTTGGACCGGGCGTCGTGCTGGCTTCCCCGTTGGCCCGGTTACGCTCCATGTTCTATCTCGTGGTCCAGGACTACAACTCCGTCACCGACGATCCCGCCCGCCCCGACGTCCACTTCATGCAAGTCCAAGGGACCTTTAACACCATCTGGTCTGAGCATTGGTGGACCTCTGTCGGGGGGACCTGGAACAGTGATTGGAATGTGCACCGAAAAACCGCGTCGTACGTAGTGGGCCAGGTCGGCTACCGGTTTGGACATTGGAACGTGTTTGCCGGGCCGGGTGTGGGAATTACGGGAGACAATACGCCATTGGGCGTGGACTGGACGGTGCAGGCCGGCGTACGTTGGGTGTTCAAGACGCCGCTGATTCCCGAACGCCTCTTCAAAGGGCTCCCAAAAGGGGGAAGCTAACCCGAACCGTGACATCAATCCTTGCAGCAGTAGCCGTTTGGCTTTTTCTATGGCTCGGTTTCTTTCCACTTGAAATTTTTGCCGAAGATACTGCGCCGTCTGCTGAAACGCAAACTCAAGGCGAACAAGGTACAGAATCTCGGGAGGAGAAGCGAGGGGGCCTGCGTGGCCGGATAGAGTCGCGGTTCTACGGCGCCACACCTGAAGAGCAAACTCGGCTCGAAGAAGAACGCAAGCGCCTGTCGGCGGCAGCAGCAGTATTCGGGACCGACCCGACCGCCATCAACGGATACTATCAACTCGAATACGGGCACAACACGTTCCTCCACAATCTGCGCACTGATACGGCGACTGCAGAGGCCCGACTGCCCATCACACCCAACTTTGTCATGCGGGTGACCATGCCCTATGTGTGGGCCGACCTGAACCAGCCCCGCGGATTCACGACGAATGGCGCAAGTGATCTATTGGTTCGATTTGGCGGGCGAGTGTATGCCAGCCCGGAGTTGGCAGTATTCGTCGGCGGCGATGCCACGTTTCCGACAGGCTCGAACGATCAACTGAGCACAGGAAAATATACCCTTGGCCCGGGAGGCGCGGTGGCGGTCCCCTTACCCAGGGTGCGCTCGTTGTTCTTTTCATTTGTCCAGGACTACAGCTCTGTCGGAGGTGATCCCAGCCGCGCCAACCTCCACTTCATGCGGGTTACGTCAGCGTTCAACACCATCTGGTCTGAGCGATGGTGGTCTACTGCGTCCATGGAATGGGACATGAATTGGAACCAGAACCGAAAGACGACGATGAACCTGGTGGGCGAGATCGGCCACCGGTTAGATCAACATTGGAACATCTTTGCCTCATACGGCGCAGGAGTGATGGGAAGGGATTCATTTTTAGGTTTGGACTGGACAGTACAACTCGGCGTGCGGTGGGTGTTCATGACCCCGTTCTTTCAGGAACGCGTGTTTGAACAGTTCCCAAAACCTGGACCGCCTTCTCAATGATCGATACGTCGGTCGCTGCACCGCATCGTTATCTGAAGAGAAATATCCCTCCCTTCTCACGTCATAAGAAACATTCGGCGGATCGAATCGGTTGACGAAATAGGATTCGGTGTGATGAATGAGCACGCATAGTGGTCGCGACATTCACCAGGTGACTTTTTCCTCGTATGTGCTACACTGCGAGCGTTTATCCGGTACCTATTGCAACGGGAGACTCCTGACCCTATCGATGGGAATGACGACCGAGTCCGCAAAGAGCCTGGTTCCAGCCGCCATCGCACTCTTCATCATTTCGTGGATCGCACCACCCGCCACAGCAGGCGACACGCTCGCGCAGATCAAATCCAGAGGAACGTTACGCTGCGGCGTGAGCGAAGGCATCGTCGGCTTCTCTACGAAGGATGCGTCGGGACGCTGGTCGGGGCTGAACGTAGACTTCTGTCGGGCAGTGGCCGCGGCCGCGCTTGGCAACGCTGAAAAAGTGACATTCATCCCTCTCAAGGCTTCTGAAAGATTTCCAGCTCTGCAATCAGGCGTGATCGACCTTCTCCTTCGTAACACCACCTGGACGCTCGGCCGTGAGGCGGGCCTCAAGGTGGAATTCGCCGGCGTCCTCTTCTACGACAGCGAGGCGTTCATGGTGCCAAAGGCAGGCGGTGCGCGAACAATTGCGGAGCTCAGCGGCGCGACCATCTGCGTTGAAAAAGGCACGACGCACGAGCGCAACCTGCTTGACCACTTTGCGGCAAACGGCCTGACCGTCACGCCGCTCATCATTGACTCAGCAATGGAGGTCGTCGATGCGTTTTTTGCCGGCCGCTGCAAAGCTTATATGTCAGACGCCTCGCAGCTTGCCGCCGCACGCCTGCGCTCTCCAGGCGGACCACAGGCGTTTGTCATCCTACCCGATCGCCTCTCCAAGGAGCCGTTCGCGCCAGCCATGCGGCGCGGTGACGCCGACTGGGTGACGCTCGTGCGCTGGGTGCTGTTCGTCCTTATTGCGGCCGAGGAGAACGGCATCACACAGGACAACGTGCGTGCAATGCGTCAGAGCGCGCGCGACCCGGCCGTGCGGCGAGCCTTGGGCGAGTCGACCGAATTCGGGCGAGCGCTCGGGACCGATCCCGACTGGGGGTTGCGCGCAGTGCAGAGCGTTGGTAACTACGGCGAGATGTTCGAGCGTAACCTCGGAACCCACAGCCCGCTCAATCTCGAGCGCGGACTCAATCGGCTCTGGACGCAAGGCGGCTTGATGTACGCCCCGCCTGTCCGTTAATCGACGGAGACTTGCATGACCGACGTACAGATATATACGACGATGGCGGTATTCGGCGTCGTGATTCTGGCGATCGCGTTTGATCTCATTGATATGGCGGTCGCTGCCCTCCTCGGCGTGAGCGTCCTGTTCGGGTTTAATATCCTCGTCGAGGATGACGTCATCGCGGCCGTGAAGACCGCGGGTGGCCCACTGGCGCTGCTGTTCGGCGGCATGGTGGTTGCCCGCACCCTCGCCGGCACGGGGATCTTCGACCGAATCGGCACGGTCTATCTCCGTGCGACAAAAGGAAGCGGCAAGCGATTTCTGTTGTTACTGATCGCTCTGGTGGCACCATTGTGCGCGTTTCTGCCGAACGCGACGACGGTCATCCTCCTGGCACCGATTATCATCCGCGTCGCTGTAGCGCTCGGCATAGACTTCGTCGGGCCGATGATTTTGACCGCTATCGTCAGTAATTCAGCCGGACTGTTGACGCTGGTCGGCGATCCGGCGACGTTCCTTGTGGGCAACTCGATCGGCATGAGCTTCGGCCAGTACCTCCACAAGGTCAGCCTCGGCGGACTCCTTTCCCTGCTGGTGCTCATTCCCTTGCTGCCCATACTCATGCCGGATCTGTGGCGCCTGCAGAGGCCATTGCCGCCGCACGCGTCTGACAAGCCGTTCCAGCGGCCATGGTTTGCGGTGTTGTCGCTCGCTGTACTGGCGGTCATGGTCGGGTTGTTTTTGATTGGAGAAGATCTGCCTATACCCATCGGTCCTCCGGCTGTCGCCATTATCGGTGCTTCGCTCGCGTTGCTCGTCATTTACAGTGTCAAAGTTGAGCCAGTGGACAACGTGCTTCGCGACATCGACTGGAAGACACTGGTGTTCCTCGGTTGTATCTTCTTCTTGGTCCAAGCCATCACGAAAACCGGACTGCTGCAGAGTTTTTCGCTCAAGATGTACGAATGGTTCGGGACGGAGTTCGCGCTCGCCGCGTTGGCGCTGATCGCAGGGATCGGGCTGCTCTCCAGCCTGCTCGCGAATATCCCGGTCGTCGCTGCGTCGATTCTGATGGTGAAAGGCTACTTGGTGGCGGTTGAAGCGGTGTCTGAGGCGGCGCTTGGAGCTCACTTCACCGACTGGCCTGACGCAGTGATACCTGTGTTTATCTCCATGATGTTCGGTGCGACCCTCGGTGGCAACGCGACGATGATTGGCGCCTCTGCCAATATCGTCAGCATCGGTATCTGCGCACAAAACGGGAAACCCGTGACGTTCGCCAGGTGGCTACGCTACGGCCTGCCGTTCACTGCCTGTCAACTGGCGGTGTCTGCGTTGTACGTGCTTGCACTCTTCCACTTCAGCCGTTGAGCACGGCTGCTTCGCAGAAATTCGAATCTCGACTATCGAAACTCAAGATTTCATGTCTTCGTTTCGTAAGTCGTGCTGTGTGCTTCGAATGTTCTCCGTCGGTCACAACCCTGCAGCTGCGCGATCGGCGAGCACGAACGCCTGGTCACGGCGAACCAGGCCGGCGGGAATCGATCGGTCTCCGTCACGCAAACGAGCAAGGGCTGCGCTCTTTTCACTCCCGGTCACCACCCATAGAAGGCGCCCTGCACGATTGAGAATTGGATAGGTCAACGTCATCCGGCGCCTTCCCTGATATATCCCGGTCAGTGCCACATCCGCTTGCATCACGTTGAGCACCGGGTCTCCCGGAATCAACGACGCAGTATGGCCGTCTGACCCAAGGCCGAGATGAATCAAGTCAAGCACCGGGGGGAGGCCGGCAATTTTTTGGAGCGTCGAAATATATTGGGCGGCCGCAGCTTCCAGATCAGAAGCTTCGACGGGCATGGCATGAATTCGATCCGCCGACAACGGCGCGTGTCCGAGCAAACTCTCATGCAGATGCGTGAGGTTGCGATCCTGGTGCCCGGATGGAGCCACCCGTTCGTCCACTTGCACCACCTGCAGCCTGTCCCACGGCATGTCCTGATCCAAGAGGGCTCGCAACATCATCCATGGCGTCCTGCCGCCGCTCACGGCCATGATAAACCGCCCGCGTTCGGCCACCGCCGATCGAGCCTCCTCGGCGATAATTGCGGCCGCTTTTAAAGCGACTGACTCAGCATCGGCCAACACTTCCGTTTTCATGAGGAGGTCGTTTCGATCTGCGTTACGCCGACATGATTGGATTATGCCAACCGTCCGGAGGAATTACTCTTCGCTCCACTTCCGCCGGCCCCCATGTGTTCGGCTCATAGTCGTAGATCCTCGAACCTTTCTTCAGCACAGGATCGACGATTCGCCACGCCTCCTCCACGTAATCCTGACGGGCAAACAACGTGGCGTCACCGGCCATGGCATCTGTCAACACCCGTTCGTACGCATCCACCTCATCCGGCTGGGGGTTGCGGTTCACCATCGCCTCGAAAGGTTGGCCGACTGACTCATCGGCAGTTTTCGGAGCCATCATGCCGAAGGCAAGTGTCGTGTCAGGGCTGACCCGGAATCGCAAATAATTCGGCGCCAAACTCGCGGCCGGATAGGCAGTGGGCGGCCGGCGCAGTCTCAACAGGATTTCCGTACAGGTAACAGGCATGCACTTGCCGGCACGGACGAAAAACGGGACCCCTTGCCAGCGCCACGAATCAATCTCCAGCCGCAGGGCCGCGAACGTTTCAACCTGCGAGTCCGGCGACACGCCTTTTTCCGACCGGTAACCGCGGAACTGACCACGCACAAGATTGCTCTCGGCGAGCGGTAGCATGGCCTTCAAGACTTTCACCTTTTCATCCCTAATGGATTCACTGTCCATTCTGATCGGGGGCTCCATTGCAAGGTTTGCCAGAACCTGGAACAGGTGATTCTGGATGACGTCGCGAATGGCGCCGGTCTTGTCGTAGAAGGCTCCTCGGCCCTGAACTCCGAAGTTCTCCGCCATGGTAATCTGCACGCTCTGCACATGAATGCGGTTCCAAAACGTCTCAGGAAGCGCGTTCGCAAAGCGGAAATACAGCATGTTTTTGATGGGCCGCTTCCCCAGATAATGATCGATGCGGAAGATCGCGGTTTCCAAAAAGGTAACGTGGAGTATGCGGTTGAGCTCCTGTGCTGACTTCAGATCGGTCCCAAATGGTTTTTCGAGCACGACGCGAGCACCCTGGTTGCAGCCGGACTTCGCCAGTTGCTCCACGACCGTCGCAAACAGCACCGGAGGAATCGCCAGGTAGTGCAGCGGTCGCTTCGCAGAACCGAGTTCCTTTCGGATCGCCCGAAACGTCGCAGGATCCTGATAGTCGCCGTCCACATACCGGAGCGCGGCTGACAACTTGTCGAATGCAGACTGGTCAAGACCGCCGGGATGGTTCTCGAGGCTATCCCGCATCCGTGCCCTCATCTGCTCGAGATTCCACCCATTCTTGGCGACGCCGATGAGCGGTACGTCGAGGTGACTGCGTTTCATCATCGCCTGCAGCGACGGAAAGATTTTCTTGTAGGCGAGATCGCCCGTCGCCCCGAAAAAGACGAGCGCGTCGGAGTGGAGCGCGTTCACTGACTTCTCCTCACTTGGGGGGTTTTTCGTGGTGACCGCCGAATTGAAATCTCATGGCGGACAAGAGCTTGTCCTGATAGTCCGCTTCTCCCCGCGAGCTGAATCGCTGATACAGTGCGGTCGACAGTACCGGCACCGGCACGGCCTCATCGATGGCGGCCTTGATCGTCCATCGCCCTTCGCCCGAGTCCGACACCCGGCCAGAGAATTTCGAGAGGGCAGGATCCTCAATCAACGAGGCGGCCGTCAGATCCAAGAGCCATGAGGCGATCACACTGCCGCGCCGCCAGACTTCGGCGATGTCCGGAAGGTTGAAATCGTATTGGTAGTGTTCGGGATTGCGCAACGGCGTCGTTTCTGCGTCGACGTCGTGTTTTTGCTTACCGACATTGGCATCCCGGAGTATGCCCATCCCCTCAGCATAGGCGGCCATAAGGCCATACTCGATCCCGTTGTGCACCATCTTCACGAAGTGGCCTGCGCCGCTGGGACCGCAATGCAAGTAGCCCTTCTCCGCAGTACCGCCGATCTTCTCCCGTCCCGGAGTGCGCGGGATAGCGCCAGGACCGGGAGCCAGCGTCGCAAAGATGGGGTCAAGGTGTTTGACGACATCTTGCTCGCCGCCGATCATCATGCAGTAACCCCGTTCGAGTCCCCAGACGCCGCCGCTGGTCCCGACATCGACATAGTGAACGCTCTTGGGGGCCAGATGCTTCGCGCGGTGAATATCATCGATGTAGTACGAATTGCCTCCGTCGATGAGGATGTCTCCCCCTTCGAGGTGTGGCAACAAATCGGCGATGGTCCTATCCGTCACGGCCGCGGGAACCATCAACCAGACCGCCCGCGGCTTCGAGAGTTTTTTGACAAAATCCGCGAGCGACGAGGAGCCCACGGCTTTTTCCTGGACCAGTTCCGTTACCGCCTTCGGCGACATATCGAAGACCACGCACTGATGACCGCCCTTCAGCAGCCGCCTCACCATGTTCGCTCCCATCCGGCCAAGCCCGATCATTCCGAGTTGCATCTGAAACCCCTTTCTTCAACATGAATTGTCAGCATGCTTCTTGTCAGTTTCGTCTGGTCTATGACGCAGTACGCCTCACGCATCATGTCTTGTCACGGTACCGGCGGATTAAGTTGTTCGTCGAACTGTCATGGTTGAGTGACGGTTCTGCCTGGGTCTCGAGTTCTGGGATAATACGCTGGGCCAGCACTTTTCCCAGTTCGACGCCCCATTGATCGAAGGGATCAATGTTCCAGATCGCGCCCTGAGTAAACACAGAATGCTCGTAGAGCGCGAGCAGTTTGCCGAGCGTATCGGGTGTAAGCCGCTCGGCAACAATCGTATTGGACGGCCGGTTCCCCTCAAAGACGCGGTGAGGGACAAGCCAATCCGGTGTGCCCTCTTTTTTGACCTGCTCGGCCGTCTTGCCGAAGGCAAGCGCCTCGGTTTGGGCGAAAACATTTGCCATGAGCAGGTCATGGTGCCGCCCTAAGGGATTGAGCGAGTATTCAAATGCAATAAAATCCGATGGGATAAGACGTGTTCCCTGATGAATCAGTTGATAAAAAGAGTGTTGGCCGTTCGTGCCCGGCTCCCCCCAGTAAATGGCGCTGGTGTCGTAGGACACTTCCATTCCATCGAGCGTTACATGTTTCCCGTTGCTCTCCATCGTCAGTTGCTGGAGGTACGCCGGAAATCTCTTCAAGTATTGGTCATACGGGAGGACTGCGATCGTCTGTGCTCCGAAGAAGTTGTTATACCAGAGGGCGAGTAGACCCATGAGCACCGGCAGATTCTGCGAGAAGGGCGCGGTGCGAAAGTGCTCATCCATCTGGTGCAGGCCACCCAACATGGCTCGGAAACTCTCGGGACCGACGGCCAACATCGTCGACAGGCCGATGGCCGAACACATGGAATAGCGCCCACCAACCCAATCCCAGAATTCGAACATGTTGGCGGTGTCGATCCCGAACTTTGCGACTTCCGCCGCATTCGTGGAGACCGCGACAAAATGCTTTGCCACAGACTTGGAATCCCCGCCGAGACCTGCGAGCGACCAGGTACGCGCAGTCTGCGCGTTCGTCATCGTCTCCAGTGTCGTGAAGGTCTTCGACGACACGATGAACAGGGTCTCCGCCGGATCGAGGTCTTGGACTGCTTCGGCAAAATCGGTCCCATCGACGTTGGAGACGAAGCGGAACGTCAACGTACGCTCGCTGTAATGTTTGAGCGCCTCATAGGCCATCACCGGTCCGAGATCGGACCCACCGATGCCGATGTTCACGACGTTCCTGATTCGTGTGCCCGTGTGACCTTTCCACGCGCCACTCCGGACACGGTTGGAAAAGTCAGCCATCCTGTCGAGCACCGTATGGACTTTGGGTACGACGTTCTCACCATCGACGAGGATCGATGCACCTCTCGGAGCGCGGAGCGCGGTGTGAAGGACGGCCCGATTCTCCGTGACGTTGATCTTTTCGCCGCGGAACATTGCATCGATCTTCGTTCGCAATCCCGATTCCTCCGCCAGTTGGACGAGAAGCCGGAGTGTTTCGTTGGTGACCCGATTTTTCGAATAGTCCAGAAAAATCCCCACGGCCTCGGCTGTCATACGAGTCCCGCGCTGAGGGTCGTCGCCAAAAAGGGTTCGGAGATGCGTCTCCCTGATCTTTTTCTGGTGGGCTTCGAGGGCCTTCCATGCAGGACGTGTGGTCAGAGATGCAACGGTTGAAGTCATATCGATAGTACTCCTCGTGCATTCATGTTTGTCCGAAGCCACCCCTCTAGTCAACACCCGGAATGGGAGGGCAGTTTTTACCGAACTAGGTATTGCCTATCGTCCCAAAGTCGGATGGGCAGGCCGCAACAACGACAAGACCTAGGCTGTCTGTTTTCGCCGGATCAGCACGAGCGCGATGACCCATACGATAATGATTGCCCCAACGCGTTCCGCGATCGGTTCGGGTTGAGTTCCCGGAGAGAGAAGATACCCTATAAGAATGAGGAAGGTACAGGCTGCCGCAAGAACTACGACGTAAAAGTGAGCGGGATGTTTGTAGAGGAAGAAGAACGCGCCGCCATATAACAGCCAGACCGGCACGCCCAATGGCGTGATGACGTCAAGAGCGAAGACCGTTACCAGATAGAGTCCACTTAGAGCTATCCCGATCGCAGGTGTTTGAGGCAGAAGCATCACGAAGATCCTTCACCTCTCGCTATGTTTCTCATCCGATCTGAGACCACCGTGGCAGCCTCGGCGATGGATAGCTCCCCTTATTGACTATTTCGCACGCTTCGCCTGCTGCATGGCGGCTTCCACAACACGCTCCTTTGTGAATCCGAATTCTTTTTGCAGGACTTTCAATGGAGCTGACGCTCCGAATGTCGTCATTCCGATGATGGTACCGGTGGTGCCGACATAGTGGGCCCATCCGAATGTCGAGGCCTGTTCAACCGCCACACGAGCCGTGACGGCCTGCGGCAGCACCCGATCGCGATAGGCTTGGTCCTGTCGTTCGAAGAGTTCCCACGAAGGCATGCTCACAACCCGGGCCTTGATTCCACTGGACTTTAGTTGCTCGTACGCCGCGACGCAGAGTGCAACCTCGCTACCGGTTCCGATGAGGATGACGTCCGGCATTCCGTCCTGGCTATCAGCCAAGATGTAAGCTCCCTGAGCCAGGCCGGAAGGGGACGCATACTTCGTGCGATCCAAGGTCGGCACGTCCTGCCTGGTTAGGATCAGCGAGGCCGGCTCATGATGCATATTCATGATCACGCGCCAGGCCTCCACCACCTCGTTGGCATCGGCAGGCCGCAGCACGATCATTCCTGGCATCGCGCGCAGAGCAGCGAGGTGCTCAACCGGCTGATGGGTTGGCCCGTCTTCCCCCACGGCGATCGAATCGTGCGTGAAGATATGGATGACGGGTAGCTCCATGATTGCGCTGAGCCGGATCGCGCCTCTGGCATAGTTGCTGAAAATCAGGAATCCCGAGCCGTAGGGGCGGACTTTTATCAGGGCCATCCCGTTCAGGATCGCGGCCATCGCATGTTCGCGGACCCCAAAGTGAAGATTGCGGCCGCTGGGATTCTCGGCGGAATAGTCGCCCGCTTCCTCAAAGGTCAACCGTGTTTTCGTTGACGGGCCGAGATCTGCCGACCCGCCCATTAACCAAGGCACGCGCTTTGCCACTTCGTTCAACACCTTTCCAGAAGAAACACGTGTCGCCATGCCTTTGGCGTCTGCAGGAAAGACCGGCAGCTCCTTGTCCCATCCTTCGGGCAATTGCCGGTGTTGAATCCGATACAACTGGTCGGCCAGTTCCGGATACTTCGCTTTGTACTCTTTGATGCGGGTAAACCAGCCGTCACGGAGCATCTTTCCCCGAGCACCAATTCCCTGCCTGAAGTGATCATAGACACCGTCGGGAATATAGAATTTGGCGTCCTCCGGCCAGCCGTAATTTCTTTTCGTCAGCCGGATCTCCTCTTCCCCAAGCGGTTCGCCATGGGCAGCCGAGGTGTCCTGCTTGTTGGGTGCCCCGTACGCGATGTGGCTGTCCACGATGATCAGCGTGGGACGATCCGTTGTCTTCTGGAAAGTTCGAAACGCCCGCTCCAGCATCTCGAGGTCGTTCGCGTCACCGACGCGGGTGACGTTCCACCCGTAGGCGATGAACCTGGTCGCCACGTCTTCCGAGAAGGCCAAGGCGGTGTTGCCCTCGATCGTGATGTGATTGTTGTCATAGATCCAGCAGAGGTTCGAGAGACCCAGATGCCCGGCGAGGGAGGCTGCTTCGTGCGAGATCCCTTCCATCATGCAGCCATCCCCACAGATAGCATACACGTTGAAATTGATCAGGTCGTCGAAGCCGGGCCGATTGAAATGGTCTGCCATCCAGCGACCGGCCAAGGCCATGCCCACGCTGTTCGCAATCCCCTGGCCGAGCGGCCCGGTGGTAGTTTCGATGCCGGAGGTCCAGCGGTATTCCGGATGACCGGGACAACGGCTCCCCAATTGACGAAAATGTTTGATGGCCTCTAACGGAACCGCCAGCTCACCGAGCGTTTCATACTCTTTGCTGACAGCTTTGATGCCCGTCAGATGGGAGAGAGAGTACAACAGCATGGAGGCATGTCCGATGGAAAGCACAAAACGATCTCGATTGGGCCAGATCGGATCTTGCGGATCGAAACGGAGAAATCGCTGCCAGAGGCAGTAGGCCACGGGAGCCATCGCCATGGGTGTTCCCGGATGGCCGGAGTTGGCCTGCTGGATCGCGTCCATCGATAAGGTACGGATGGTGTTGATGCAGAGCTGATCGCTGGTCGGTTCTCTCATGGCAGCCTCGTTTTTATGCAGAAGATGGAGTGAAAATTCCGAACTCAGGAGACGTTGCCCAATTGATGCCTTAGGCTCCCGCGAGGGAATCGTGCACGATCTGTTGGGCTTCCGCCACGATCGCCTTCAAGTGACGTTCGTCTTTAAAACTCTCCGCATAGATCTTGTAGATGTTTTCGGTGCCGGAGGGACGGGCCGCAAACCAGCCGTTCGTCGCGACGACTTTCAAACCGCCGATCAACCCGTTATTGCCTGGCGCCTTGGTCAACTTCGCCGTGATCGGCTCGCCGGCGAGCATCGACGCAGTGACGGCTTCCGGCGACAACTTTCCCAGCTTCATCTTCTGCTCCGGCGTCGCCGCCGCATCGATGCGCGTGTAATAGGGATTTCCGAACGAAGCGGTCAGCTCCCGGTAGTGCTCTCCCGGATCCTTGCCAGTTTGCGCGGTGATCTCGGCCGCGAGCAGATTCATGATCGGCCCGTCTTTGTCGGTCGTCCAGACGGTGCCGTCCCGCCGCAAGAAGCTCGCTCCGGCGCTCTCCTCACCGCCGAAACAGAATGAACCATCGTACAGGCCGGTAACAAACCACTTGAAGCCGACCGGCACCTCACACAGTCTGCGGCCAAGCTTGGCTACGACACGATCGATCATGCCGCTTGACACCAAGGTCTTGCCGACCAGCGCCTGCGTGGGCCAATGCGGTCGATGAGTGAGCAGATAACGAATGGCCACGGCAAGATAGTGATTGGGATTCATCAGCCCGGCGGACGGGGTGACGATTCCATGACGGTCCGAGTCCGGGTCGTTGGCAAACGCAACACGATAGCGATCTTTCAGACCGACGAGGCTGGCCATCGCATAGGGGCTTGAACAGTCCATCCGAATCTTGCCGTCGTGATCGACCGTCATAAATGAAAAGGTGGGATCGACCTTCGGATTCACGACGGTGATGTTCAGTTTGTAGACGGCGTTGATCGGTTCCCAGTAATGCACCGCGGCACCGCCGAGCGGATCTACCCCTAAAACAAGGCCGGCATTGCGGATAGCATCCATGTCGATCACATTCCGGAGATCCTGCACATACGGTATGACAAAGTCTTCTTGCTTCGTAGTCGGCGCCTTGATTGCCTTTTCGAACGGCAGACGCTTGACGCCGGTATTGCCTTCCCGCAACAAATTATTTGCCCGATCCTGCACCCATTTCGTCACGTCGGTATCGGCCGGCCCTCCGTTGGGCGGGTTATATTTGAACCCCCCGTCCTCCGGCGGATTGTGGGACGGAGTGACCACGATGCCATCGGCGAAATGACTCTGACGGCCACGGTTATGGGAGAGGATGGCCCGGGAGACCGCCGGTGTCGGCGTAACGCCGTCGTTCTGTTGGATGATGGTGGTAACTCCGTTTGCGCTCAACACTTCGATCGCAGTGCGTTGAGCCGGCCCGGACAACGCATGCGTATCTTTGCCCATGTAGAGCGGACCGTCGGTCCCCTGCCCGCGCCGGTAGTCACAGATAGCTTGGGTGATGGCTAAGATGTGGGCTTCAGTGAACGAACCACGAAGCGACGAGCCTCGATGCCCGCTGGTGCCGAAGCTGACCAACTGGTTGGAGTCGTCCACATCCGGCTTGCGGTCGTAATACTCCCGCTCGAGCTTGGCCAAATCCACCAGCATGTCTCTGGTAGCCGGTTTACCTGCGAAGGGCGAGATCGCCATGGTCCTCAATCCTTTTCGTTGACGCCGCGCGGAGATGTTACGGAATCGGGCATGGTTTGACGTTCCAGATTCCGGCCGCGTACTCAGCGATCGTGCGGTCGCTGGAGAACTTCCCGGAGCTTGCGACATTCAAGATAGCTTTGCGCGTCCATCCATCCGAGTCCGCATAGAGGTCGCACAGCTGTCGGTCGGCCTCGAGATACGACTTGAGGTCCGCGAGGTGCATGTAGTGGTCACCGCCGCTGAGCAACGCGTGAAGCAGCGGTGCGAATACACCCGGCTCGTACTGGCTGAAGTAATCCGTAGAGATTAGGTCGAGGGCCGCTCGTGTCTCCGGTTCGTTCTCGTAGTGCCAGTGCGGGTTATACCAGCCCCTGCTGCCGGCCACCTGGTCCGCTGTCAGACCGAACAGGAAGAAATTCTCCTCGCCCGCTTCTTCTGCCATCTCAATGGTCGCGCCGTCGCGTGTGCCAAGCGTCAGTGCTCCATTCATCATGAACTTCATGTTGCTCGTGCCGCTCGCCTCGTAGCCGGCCGTTGAAATCTGGTTCGAGACATCGGCGGCTGGAATCAGCCGTTCCGCGAGGGATACGCAATATTCTGGCAGGAAAACAACTTTTAGCCTTCCACGCACGATAGGATCTCCATCCATGGTGCCGGCCAGATTGTTCAGGAATTTGATGATCACTTTGGCCAGGTGATAGGCGGGAGCCGCCTTGCCGGCGAAGAAAAATGTCCGCGGAGTCATCTTCAGCTTCGGGTTTTCCCGCAACCGGTTGTAGAGTACGACGACGCGCAACGCATTGAGCAGTTGCCGTTTGTATTCATGGATGCGCTTGACCTGGCAATCAAAGATGCTGTCCGGATCGACCGTCTGCCCGGATGTCGTTTTGAGCCACTGGGCAAACGCCGACTTTGCCTCGCGCTTCGCCTTGCGGAACGAGTCACGGAACCCCTTGTCGCCAACCAGCTTTTTAAGCTTGTTCAGCTGACTGAGGTCAGTTATCCAGCCATCGCCGATGGCGTCGGTGATCGTTCGGGCAAGTGCGGGGTTGGCCAGCAGCAACCACCGCCTCGGCGTCACACCGTTGGTCTTGTTGTTGAACCGCTCGGGATAGAGCTCGGCGAGATCCTTGACCGTCATAGAGCGTAAGAGGCCGGAGTGAATGGCCGCCACGCCGTTGGTGCTGTGAGATCCGACAATGGCCAAATTGGCCATGCGGATTCTGCGGACGCCTCCTTCTTCCACCAGACTCACACGAGCCACGCGTCCCTCATCTCCCGGAAAGCGGGTCCGGACTGTGTCGAGCAGGCGGCGATTGATCTCGTGAATAATTTCGAGGTGGCGCGGCAGCATGATTTCGAACCATTCATGCGGCCATTTCTCCAATGCCTCCGGCAACAGCGTGTGGTTTGTATAGGCCAGAGTCCGTTGCGTTAGGTCCCAGGCCTGGTCCCAACCGAGATGGGCATCGTCCAGCAGTATCCGCATGAGCTCGGGAACGGCCATCGTCGGATGCGTATCGTTCAGCTGGATGGCAACTTTCTCGGGAAGAGCATTCCAGTCGGTGTTGCTGCGCCGGAAGCGCCGCACGAGATCAGCCAGCGAGCAGCCGACCAGGAACGTTTCCTGGAGGAACCGCAATCCCTGACCTCGATACGTGGTGTCGTCCGGATACAGCACTCGAGTCAGCGACTCGGCCGCGAGCGTGCCGGCCAATGCGGCCGTGAAATCACCCCTGCTGAATCGCTGGAAATCGAAGTAATCCGGTGCTGCCGCAGCCCAGAGCCGAAGAGTGTTGATGGTCTTGCCGCCGTACCCGACGATCGGACGATCAAAGGGAATACCGATGACGCTGGAGGGTCGACCAGGGACCAGGCGTAGGTCCCCATCCCGCATCTCGAATGAACAGTTCCATTTCAATTCCACGGCTTCCTCGAGACGGGTTACTTCCCAGGGATCGGGCCGCCGCAGCCAGTTGTCAGGCTGCTCGAACTGCCAGCCGTCCTTAATGGTCTGTTTGAAGATGCCGTATTCATAGCGAAGCCCGTAGCCCATGCCGGGAATCTGCATCGTCGCCATCGAATCGATGAAGCAGGCCGCCAGCCGGCCCAGCCCCCCGTTTCCCAACCCGGCATCCGGCTCCATCTCAAACAGTGCCAGCGAGTCGAGGCCTTTCTTCTTCGCGACCTCCATGGCCAATGGGTAGAGCAAGGCATTCACGATATTGTTGGCAAAGGACTTCCCGAGGAGAAATTCCATTGAAAGGTAATAAACCCGCTTGGGGTTCTTCTGGGCGTACGTGTCTTCCGTCCGGAGCCAACGTTGTGAAATGATATCGCGGACCGAATGTGCGGCTGCTTCAAACTGCTCACGCAAATCGGCCTTCTTGACATCAACGACGTGGTCGAACGTCAGGTGCCGTTCGTAGAGCGCGTCGTTCGTGCCAGAAAATTGAATAGGTCCGACTCCATATTGTTGAAGAATGTCCTTCAGGTCTTCTTGTTTCATACAGCCTCCGCGATGCGGTTCAGGGAAGCGGCATCGCTGCCGACGTGGCTTCCTTCTCCCGCTCTCATCATGTGGACAATGTCTTCTCCCAGGGCGACACTCTAGAGCACCTGCTGGTGCATCCGCCTCGAATCCTGAGACGAGATGAACGATTCACCAACGAGCTTATACGTTGTCGCCTTCGGTCGAACTCCGCCGCTTCGTCGCCGCAGACCCCTGACCCCATTGCCAGTCGGTGATCTCGGGCATGTCTTCGCCGTACTTGGCGATGTATTGTTTGTGCTCGAGCAACTTGTCGCCGATCGCTTGCTTGGCATAGGCGGCACGTGACCCAAGCTGTGGCAACCGATCAATGACATCGCCGAACAGATGGAACCGATCCAGATCGTTCATCACCACCATGTCGAACGGCGTGCTCGTCGTGCCTTCTTCCTTGTAGCCGCGCACATGCAGATTCTTATGGCCGGTACGACGGTACGTCAGCCGATGGATCAACCACGGATATCCGTGGAAGGCAAACACGATTGGTTTGTCCTTGGTAAAGAGCGCATCGAAATCCTGGTCCGATAGCCCGTGAGGATGCTCGCTCTGCGGTTGCAATTTCATTAAATTGACGACGTTGATGACGCGGATCTTCAGCGTGGGGAGGTATCGTCGGAAAAGATCCACGGCGGCCAACGTTTCCAGCGTCGGGACGTCGCCGCAGCACGCCATCACCACATCGGGCTCGCTCCCCTTGTCGTTGCTGGCCCATTCCCAAATGCCAATGCCGGCCGTGCAATGTTTCACCGCCTGGTCCATCGTCAACCACTGTGGAGCAGGCTGCTTACCCGCGACGATGACGTTCACATAGTTGCGGCTGCGCAAACAGTGATCGGTCACGGACAGGAGCGTGTTTGCGTCCGGCGGCAGATAGACACGCACGACATCTGCTTTCTTGTTTACGACGTGATCGATGAAACCCGGGTCCTGATGGCTGAATCCGTTGTGATCCTGCCGCCAGACGTGGGACGAAAGGAGATAATTCAGCGAGGCGATCGGCCTGCGCCAAGGGATGTGATGGCAGACCTTCAGCCACTTCGCATGCTGATTGAACATCGAGTCGATGATATGGATGAACGCCTCATAGCAGGAAAAGAACCCGTGTCGGCCGGTTAGCAGATACCCTTCCAACCATCCCTGGCACTGGTGTTCGCTGAGCATTTCCATCACGCGCCCATCCGGAGCCAAATGGTCGTCGTACGGATAGCGATCGGCCATCCATGTGCGATTGGTGACTTCCATCGCGTCCTGCCATCGGTTTGAGTTGTTCTCATCCGGACTGAACAGACGAAAGTTCCGGCTCCCCATATTTAACTTCATCGTATCGCGCAGGAATTTCCCCATGTGGCGCGTGGCCTCAGCCGTAACCGCGCCGGGCTTCGTCACCTTGACGGCATAATCACGGTAGTCCGGCAGGCACAGGTCTCTCAGCAGCAAACCTCCGTTGGCATGCGGGTTGGCGCTCATGCGACGGTCGCCCTTCGGCGGCAGTTCCGCGAGCTCTGGTATCAATCGGCCGGTCTTGTCGAACAACTCTTCCGGTTTGTAGGTCTTCATCCATTTCTCGAGGATCTTGATGTGCGCGGGTTTTTCGTGCATTTCACCCATCGGCACCTGGTGGCTTCGCCAGTAGTCTTCCGTTTTCTTGCCGTCAATCTCCTTCGGGCAGGTCCATCCTTTGGGCGAGCGCAGGATGATCATCGGCCAGAGCGGTCGCTTCTTGGCACCGGTCCGTTGGGCTCAGCCTTGATGCGATGAATATCGTCGAGGATGTTGTCGAGTGTGGTCGCCATCAGTTGGTGCATCTTCTCCGGATCACTGCCCTCCACAAAGTGAGGCGTGTAGCCGTAGCCACGGAAGAGCTGATCCAATTCTTGGTGACTGATGCGGGCCAGCACGCAGGGATTGGCGATTTTGTACCCATTCAAGTGCAGGATCGGAAGCACCACACCATCGGAGACGGGATTGAGAAACTTGTTGGAGTGCCATGAGGTTGCCAGCGCTCCGGTTTCAGCCTCGCCGTCGCCGACGACACAGGCGACGATCAGGTTAGGATTATCGTATGCCGCCCCGTACGCGTGGGACACGGCGTAACCCAATTCGCCTCCCTCATGAATCGAACCGGGTGTTTCCGGTGCTACGTGGCTGGGAATGCCTCCGGGAAACGAGAACTGCTTGAACAATCGCTTCATGCCCTCTTCGTCTTGTGAGATGTTTGGGTACACTTCACTGTAGGTGCTTTCCAGATAGGCATTGGCGACGATGCCCGGACCGCCGTGGCCGGGACCGATGATGTAGATCATGTTCAGATCCCGCTGCTTGATCACTCGATTCAGATGGGCGTAGATGAAATTCAGCCCAGGGGTGGTTCCCCAGTGCCCAAGCAACCGGGGTTTGACATGTTCTTTCGTCAACGGCTTTTTCAGCAGCGGGTTGTCATACAGATAAATCTGCCCGACCGACAGATAGTTCGCCGCCCGCCAGTAGGCATCGATCAATTTCAATTCCTTTTGCGACAATGAATTCCCCATGCTCTCTCCTCCCTGTTACGGCCTCGCTTGACTGATTTCCAGCGCCTTTGGTTTATAAATGTGCGGCTCGCACACAGCGAACTGTCTCTCTTGCAATCCAGGTTTCTTCATCCGCTGCGACCACATAAGCCGCCAACCGTGAGTCATCCGTGCTGATCTTTTCTGCACGACCAGGCGAGAGCCCCACCGCCGCTCGATTACGGTCCCGGTTCATCTTCAGACCACACCACTCCATCTTCTGGCAGATCCGCTCTCGAATTTCCGGTGCGTTTTCCCCGATCCCACCACCGAACACGATGGCATCGGCGCCATCCAAGACGGCGAGATAGGCCCCGAGGTACTTGCGCACCCGATAACAAAACAGGTCGATGGCGAACTGCGCCCGTTTGTCGTGCTCCTGCTCGGCCACACGGAGCAGCTCCCGCATGTCGTTTGACCGGCCGGAGACTCCAAGGAGACCCGACCGCTCGTTGAGCCACCGCTCGACTTCAGCCGCCTCGACCTTCTCGCGCTCCGACAGATAACTCACGATGGACGCATCCAGATCACCCGAACGTGTCCCCATCACCAACCCCTCCAAGGGTGTGAACCCCATCGAGGTTTCGACCGAGCGGCCCTTTGCAACTGCAGTGACAGAGCAACCGTTGCCGAGCTGCAGGGTGATCAGACGTACTTCTGTCAGTGGTTTCCCCGTACATGTCGCGTAGCCGTTCGCGAGCGAGGCATGTGCAATCCCGTGGAAACCATACCGCCGGATTCGATACCGGTCAGCCAGCTCCGCCGGAAGCGCATATCGTTTGGCCACGTCCGGCATCGTTTGGTGAAAGGCCGTGTCGAACACAGCCACCATCGGTATTGAGCGACCCAAGACTGCCTTGGCTCCACGAATCCCTGCGAGACACGACGGATTATGGAGTGGCGCTAACTCGGACAAAGAGTCGATTCCGGCCTCGACCTGTTCAGTAATCAACGTGGGCTTCACATACTGTTCTCCTCCATGAACGACCCGATGCCCGACCGCTTCGATCTTGCCGAGAGAACCGGCCAGACGATCAAACAGCACGCGCAACGCCTGTGCATGATTCCGAATCTCCAACGTCGTCTTCGAACGTTGTGCGTCTTCTCCATTCACTTCAAAGGTTGCGACTCCACCGATACCTTTGATCACGCCTTCGAGCAGCGCTGGAGGATTTGGTCCTCCTCCATCCTCTACAACGTCCAGAAGCCGATATTTGATCGATGAACTTCCACTGTTGATCACCAGAATCTGCATATCAGCGCTCAAGTCTCATGCCCTCACGCTTGCCCTACCCATAATATGGGGGGAGGGTTGGGAGAGGACATTTGCCTTAAGTGTTGGACGCATCAAAGATACTCTGAATGAATTTGTCCAGCATGGCGTTGAACTCAGCATCGGATTGCTGGGCCGTCAACCCCTCTACCAGTGCCCGCGAAAAACTCGCCACGAGGCCATGATTCCGGCGCAGCCGGTCGTTGGCTTCTTCCCTCGTATAGCCGCCCGAGAGCGCGACGACCCTCAACACATTGGGATGTCGGATGCAATCAAGATAGAAGTCGTCTTGCTCCGGGAGTGTGAGCTTGAGCATGACCGACTGACTCGCCGGCAACTCGTTGAGTGCCTTCAAGACGGCCTCTTTGAGCAACGCTTCGGCCTTGGCCTTTTCCCCGCAGTGAATGTCAACTTCCGGTTCAACGATCGGCACGAGGCCAGCGGAGATGATTTGCCGGGCTAGCTGGAACTGCTGGCCCACGACCTCCTTGATGCCGGCACCATTGGCTTCCTTGATGACCGAGCGCATCTTGGTTCCAAAAATACCTTTCGTGTTGGCTTTGTCGAGCAGGGCAGCAAGTGCGGGCATGGGCTTCATCAACTGGACCCCATCCTTTTCAGACGCAAGGCCTTTGTCCACTTTCAGAAAAGGGACCACTCGCTTCACATTCCACAGATAGTCCGCAGTAGACCGCCCCTCAATATCCCTGTCCATGGTGTCCTCGAACAGGATGGCGCCAATAATCCGCTGACCGGAAAAGCTCGGACTGGTGATGATGCGCGTACGCATCTGATGCACGATGACAAACATCTCATTGTCGTTCGACCACGCCCCTTCTTTGATTCCGTAGCGACGTAGCGCATTGGGCGTGCTGCCCCCGCTTTGATCCAGCGCTGCAATGAATCCGGGATGTGTCTTCATTTGCTGCTGTTGTTGTTCGTGAACGCTAAGAGTTTTCATGTATGCTTGCTCCATGGTTAGCTGGCCTTCTTGAGGACTGCACTGGCAGCTCCTGCTTTCGTTGTCGTTCTTCCACTGTCATCTGTCGATTCAATCTTCAGCGTCGCAAGGCGTTCTGTAAGCGTGGGAACCGTTTAATCAGCTGCGAGAATCCCCTTCGTGTCCGTCACGAGCTCAGTTGCGGTTTGGTCTAGTTCTTGCCGTTTCATGTCAATGTCTCCCGATGGTTCAAATGCTTCGCGATCAATGATCGTCATATGGCCACATGGCCCCGCCATTCGACATAAAACCAGTTCCAGAATATGTGACCATACAACTCTTAGAGGGTCAGAGCAAGAGCAGTACCACCATAAAACAGTCATAAGAAGATCACCGTTTGGTTATAAGATCGTAAAATCTCTTCAGAAACTATTACGTAGGCACTGGCTGGGAGACGGTACGGTGGGGAGGATGGCGACAGAGAGATGAACGAGTAAGTCCCAATATACCCCAATCCCTATTGCGCTCATATGTGTGGAAGCACAAAGGCGAATTTATGCTCGTGTCGATGAGCTTCTTCCAAATGTTCGCGACTTAGCTCTAGCGAAATCCCCAATCACTTTCCTTCAAATGTCGTCGGGTTTGCTGGTATAGTCCTGGCAGGCAACCCCGGTATAAACTCAGTACACGCAACGAGCGCGATACAAACAGATCGTGAAGGAGAAATTTCGATGGCCGAAACAATCGCCATATTGGTTGGTGGAGGTCCGGCGCCTGGTATCAACGGAGTGATCAGCGCCGCGACGATTCGATGCCTTGCGGAGGGCAAAACAGTCCTGGGCATCGAGCAGGGTTTCAAGTGGATCATGCAAGGCGATGTGAGCAAGGTCACGCCTTTGACGATTGAGCAGGTCAGCCGACTTCATTTTCGAGGCGGGTCGATCCTCAAGACTGCGCGCGCTAACCCCACCAAGAATTCCGCACATCTTGCTCAGTCGTTGAAAAGCCTCGAGCAACTCGGAGTGTCGGGGCTGATCACAATCGGAGGGGATGACACCTGCTTCTCCGCGCTCACGCTCGAACGTTCGGCAAAAGGACGATTGCGAGTCGTCCACGTTCCCAAGACCATCGATAACGACCTGGATCTTCCTGAAGGCGTACCCACGTTCGGATATCAGACCGCCCGGCATGTCGGCACCTATGCGGTCAAGAGCATCCTTGAAGATGCTCGAACGACTTCTCACTGGTTTTTCGTGGTGGCCATGGGGCGCAAGGCCGGCCACCTCGCCTTGGGGATCGGCAAAGCGGCTGGAGCGACGCTCACTCTCATTCCGGAAGAGTTTCCCGAGCGACCAGTCAGACTCGCAAAAGTCGCGGACATTCTCGCCGGCGCGATTATCAAACGGTTGAGTCAGGGACGAGAGGATGGCGTCGCGGTCCTTGCCGAGGGAGTCGCGGAAGTTATGAATCCCGAGGATTTTACCGCGTTGGCGTCCGTCTCTCGCGACGAGCACGGCCATGTGGAGTTGGCGGATCTCGACCTTGGTCGAGCGCTGAAGGAAGAAGTCCTTAAGCGGTTGAAACCCTATGGTCTTGCTCCAACCATCCGACTCAAGGACATCGGATTCGAATTGCGATGCGCCGATCCCATCCCGTTCGATATGGAATATTGTCGCGACCTCGGCTGCAGTGCGGCCGAATACTTGATCTCGGGAGGCACAGGGGCGATGGTGTCGGTTGTTAATGGAAAATTTTCACCGATCCCTTTCGACACGATTCTCGACCCAGTCACTCAACGGACAAGCGTTCGCATGGTGGATGTTGCAGCAGAGCCCTACCGGATCGCCCACCGCTATATGATCCGCCTGGATTCAAAGGACTTTGAAGACAAGGATCGACTCTCGCTCTGCGCTCAGGTGGTTGGTCTCACACCTGAGATGTTCCGGGAACGATTCGGCCCTGTTGTCACGCACGAGCGGGGAAGATAGCCCCGGAGTCTTGTCGTAAATTCGGCGACGGTGTGGCGAGCCCTTCATTACGAAAGCACAGGGGCAAACGGATGATGACAAGTGATGAAGCACTCCGTCAGTTGTTGGATGGGCACAAGCGGTATTTGAGTAGTCAGCCTCTACACCAGCACCAGGAAGCAGGATGGCGCGCCACTCTTGCCTTTAGCCAGCATCCATATGCGTTGATTCTTGGATGTGGTGACTCACGGGTCCCGCCCGAAATCATTTTCGATCAGGGTCTCGGCGATCTGTTTGTGATCCGGACAGCTGGTCATGTTCCCGACACCGCCGTCTTCGGTAGCATCGAATTCGGGTTGGAGGAACTGAACATTCCATTAGTGATGGTCATGGGCCACGAGCGGTGCGGCGCTGTGCAGGCAGCCGTAGCGGCGATGGACACAGGCAAAGGAAGCCCCGGATACTTGGGCGATATCATTGCCGCCATTATGCCGGCGGTTGCGCAAGTCAAAGACCAACCGGGAGACATCATCGATAATGCGGTAAGGGCCAATGTCAGGTTGGTCATGAGAAAACTGGAAGCTCACGTACCGGTGCTGGCGGCGAGCATCCAGGCCGACCGGGTGAAAATCGTCGGCGCGCGACATGACTTGGACACCGGAGATATCGAGTTACTAGAATGAGCTGACTACGAACGCGGATTGCCTCGGATGACACGGGATTGGTGAGGGGCTCGGAGGTCCGTATCGAACCTCCATTACTCTTCTGCTAGAGAACGGGTTTGTCGATCTCCTCTTTCGAGAGCTCGCCCTTTTCGAATTTTATGGTGTTTTCCAGCGCCTCAGTCAATGTCTCACCATAAGCAGACATCCTGTACGCGACGAAAGCGCATAGGCCTGCGGCCGCCAGTTCGGCGACACCGAAGACTGTGGCAGCGTAGAGACCAATGGCACCACCGACTATCGCGCCGTGAAAAGGAAGGGTGTGAAAGAAACTCCATGCCGCGCGCCCGGCCGCGCCCATACCTTCCTCAAGTTCCCGTAATAGGGGAACGTCGCTCCCTGAGCAAGAGTCTCCCGACGGGGCCGGTTTCGTATCCATCGTCCTGTCAGCGCCATCTTGCTGCATATCCGCCTCCTCGACCGGCCATTCTTGTGGCGCCTACTCTATCTCAAATGCGACAAACTTGTAAATCCGCTGGGCAGGAATTGCACCGCCAGACCACGATAGGCTACACTCGGTCCCGAATTGACTTAGGTATCGCGGGCGCCGGTACTGAGAGTCTGGGGCAGAAGTAAGCGACCAGAGGCTATATCCGGCCTGGTATCCAGTCTAGATCCTCGAAGATCATAGATTGAAAATAGGTAAAGGAGGCGATCCTCCCCTGAGGGCGTGGAGAAGCACAGATCCTCACACACATCGAGGAGACACGATGGTCCGTTGTTGATCTCGAGTTTTTTCCCGAACACCTTCACGGAAAATCTTTAGACTCCCGCCTGAGAGAACGCGAGGTTTTTGTGATAAGTCATGCGCGAAGATTCCGGCAAATAGCTGTCTTCTGGGTTTTGGGTTGGAGCATCCTCCTTGCGCTGACAGCTTCCGCCAACGCTCGACTCATGTCGCATGCAAGTCAATCGCTCAATCCTCATTTCAGATCATTTTCCACTGCGACAGGGAACCCAGCGCAGAGCCCGAATCCCAATGCGTCGGAGGGCTATACCCACCTGGTGCAACGGCGAGAGTCGTCAAACCCGAAGAGAAGTTTATATGATCTGACCATGCCTGACCGTAAGGAGGACGATCAGGAATCCGCTTGTCTGAAAAAAATTCGTGAGATGTTCCCCCCTATTGTGCTGCCAACCTCTGCCCTTGACCTCGACCAAGCCAGACTGGATCAGAGAGAGCACACCATCCTTATCCCCCTCAAAGAGCCCCGCGAGAAAATCCATACCATCTGGTTTGACACGGACACCAATACCGAAGCGCTTGAGATCATTCGCCTGCTACGGACGGGAAAGATTGGCAACGTCGGTGTCTTGTCGCTCGGCTACCGACCCAGCGTCTTTTATATGTTCTACGGTGTCACCGAGGAGGATCGCGTGGCCTGTCGACCGGAACGTGTCCTGGAACTTTTGGGAACATGCACGGAGTGCGAAGTGTTGGAGTGGCGCTCGCTTCAACCATAACTTCCCCGCGACCTGATCTAAATCCCAAATGGGGTCTCCCAGCTCGACCGGTTAGCAGGACAGTAGAGCGGTACTTTGGGTCGAAGAGTGACAGCCGGCACAACCAGCCAACGCACGGGTTGTGATGCTATGGAGAACCAGATTGGGGAGCCCATGAGCCCGTGCTGGGCATTTACAAACTACCAAAGATGAGAGTATATGATCTCGTATCACAAAACTGGCTTCTAGAGAGGTGGGTATGCCAACACAAAAAAGGCAGAGCAAACAAACAGAGACGGCCTTCTCAACCGCCTCGACTTTCGAGGGTGGCCGCTACGGATTACGGAGTATTGAGGGAGGCATCGGTGACGCCGCCCGGGGAATCTGGAGATTCTTTCATCACGCCCCGGGGCTTGGCGGGGTCGTTACCGGAGGCTTGGGTGCTGGTGCCGCCATGCTGATTGGCGTAGGCGAGTTGCTGGTCGGAGCCGCCGTCGGTTATGTGGGATACCGGATTTATGCCTATGGGGAATCTCCCACCGAGGCGTTGGAGAAGGCGATCCGGTTTGAAGAAGGCCGCTTGTCGGATGAGGAGTTAATGAAACCCGTGCCGAAATGACGGAGGAAATTCTACTTCATCAACGGGAGGTGCGCCGAGTTCTCCCAACGATAAGAACACAGATTATGTGTTTGTGTCGATACAGTTGATCGATTGATTCCCTCTCTCCGCACAATTTTCTGGTTCGCGTCTCGCCTTTACTTCACGGTTTCAAATAGCTTCGTGTTTTGGTCGGGACTGCAGTTTGCCTCACCGGATGGCACGCAGCTTGCTTTCATGTAGGCTTGATTCAAATCAGGCCGGATCCCATAAGGATCAAGCAAGGAGGACCAATCATGCATAGCCTCGTATTTGTGCTCTCCATCGTTGGGTTTGGACTCGAAGTCGCGGCATTCCTCTTGACGGTAGCGGTCCTATAAGACCGACAACCATCCTGAGGGCTGCGCGCCCGCACTATCTGCAGGGCCTACGTACAATGGCCACTCATGTTCATTTGCGAGCATGAGTGGCCATTTTTTTGTCACAAACCCAACCACATTATATATATGTCTTCTCAACAGCGGATGGGAGAACACCTTTCTCTTTTGCTTTGGGAAGTTGCTCTGCGCCTTCGGATCTCTCTTCTTCCCTCCAGATGGTGGCCTTGGCAAAGCAGTAGCTTGATAGAATCAAGAACGGTATGCCTGGGACCAGCGGCACAGGCACCAGAACCGCCCCAACGATCATGCTGTAATATCCGAGCGTCCAGTAACCGGACTTAACCGGTTGGCCTGTCTGAAGGGAACCTTTCGAACCGTCGCTGCCTTCAGTCGTGTTCAAGAATCGCCACGGCTGCAACCAGTTCATTGAAGATGAGCTGGCAGCTTCGATCGCCAAAGCGGCATTTGCGTATTCTTCTAGTTCTTCCAGACTGCGATCTTGCAGGAACTGACACAGCGATTCCGAGGCCCACACGGATGCATCGTACACAACGGTCACGCTATGACACCCCGTATTGGCGGTCGCCTCAATGACCCCTGGTTGAGTTGAGAGTAGTGCCTCGAGCCCGCGCGCCACGTGCCGAGCGGTCTTGAGTATCGGCACGCGCAGCCGGACGCGACCAGGAATCGAATGGACGACCTGGGTGGCAGCGAACGGCCTGTCGAGTTCCATCGACATGAATCAATTATATCCGAAGTCGGCTACACCTTGTCATCCCGCGAGGACGACCTTCTCAGCCTCAGGTGCTGGCAGGAGCCTTGCACTTTCATGTACTGGAGAATTCACTTTGATTGGCCGATCTTCCATGATCGGACGCAGGCCGTTCATGGTCGCGACGATCGCCGACCCGTTGCTAAGCAATGTCGCGCCGATCGGACCGAGCAGCCCGACGCAGGCGAGGGCAAGCGCAATGGTGTTGGGAATGGAAATGATCTTCCAATTCTGCTGGATCAACGCGACCGTCTCGCGGCCGATGTCGATCGCAAGGGGGACTTTCCAGAGCCCTCCATGTAAGAGGACCACCGGCGCCGTTTCTCGCGCGGCTTCCGTGCCTCCCTCGACGGCGATGCCCACATCAGCGTAGGCCAACATGGGTGAGTCGTTGATTCCGTCCCCGACGACGGCGACCTTATAGCCCGCTCGTTGCAAACGTTGGACCGCCTCCGATTTGTCTCCCGGAAAGACTTCGGCGACATACTCAGTGATTCCGAGCTCATCCGCGATTCTCTTGGCGACGTCCTTATGATCGCCGGTGAGCATCACGATGTGCTTGATGCCCCGATGCCGCAAGGCCTGAATCACGTCCACCGCCTCCGGCCGTAGCGGGTCGGAGATGGAGAGTAATCCGACGACGGCCCCGTCCTTCGCCACGCAGAGTGGGGAAATCGCTTGTTGCTGCATCCGAGCGATATGTCCCTGGACTTCCGGCGTCAAGTCCACTCCGCGGAGCGTCATGAACCGCGGGCTTCCGACGAGCACCACCGAGTCGTCCACGATCGCTTCGACACCGAGACCCAGGCTGTAATCCGACGCGGTCCGCTCCGGAATTAAAAGGTCTCTGGCTTGGGCGGCGCGGACGATGGCGTCCGCAACGGGATGCGACAGTCGCATTTCCGCGGCAGCCGCGAGCACGAGCACCTGATCAGCTGTAGAGGAATTGACCGGCACGACATCCAGAACATCGGGATGTCCTATGGTCAAGGTGCCGGTTTTGTCGAACACGACGGCGTCCACTTCCGCGAGACTTTCCAAGTGCCGCCCTCCCTTGATCAGAATCCCGTTCCGGATCGCCTTCGTCATGGCGGACAGCACGGTCGTCGGAGCCGCGATCCGAATCCCTGTTCCATAATCGATGATGAGAACAGCAGCCGCTCCCTGGAGACCGCCGGCCATCACGATGCCAGCGAAGGCACCGCCGGCAAAACTGTAGGGCACCAAGTCGTTTGCCCACTTGACGGCGTAATTCTGGATCTTGGTTTCACGAGCCGGCGCGGCCTCCACAAGGCGGAGAATCTGCGCCGCCTCAGTTTCACTTCCGATCCGCTCGGCGCGGATATAGAGTTTCCCTTCACGAACCACCGTTGCGGCATAGACAAGACTCCCCTCCTCCTTCTCGACCGGAACTGATTCGCCGGTGAGCGCGGCCTGATCGACCAAGGCCTTGCCGCTAAGCACGGTGCCGTCCACGGCAATGCGCTCGCCCGTATAGACGACCACGGTCTCGCCAAGTTGAATTTCTGCCACGCTGACCCGCACCTTGTGTCCATCCCGCACGACCCAGGCCTCGATGTTCTGGTACCCCAGGATCTCCTCAATGGCCTTCTTCGATCGCATCATCGTGAGGTCCCGAATCCAATCCGCGATGTTGATCAACCAGACCATGAAGATCGCCATCGGAAAGTTGCCTTGAACGACGAGCAGGGAGGTCGCAGAGGCGTCCAGCACATCGACATTCAGCTTGCCGTCTTCCGACAACGAACGATGGGCCCGCTTCAGCATCGGCAAGGCACTCAGCAAGAGCAGCACCGGCACCAGTGGTGCCGCCAGCGGCTCGACGAGCAGCGCGACGCCGAACCCGGCGCTCGAATACCAGAGTTCGTTTCCCGCCTCTTCAGACGGGGCCTGTGACTGATCGGTCTGTTCCTTGACAGAATTATAGGTGGCGACTTCTGAAGCACTCTGAAGTCTGACCCAGGTGCAGAGCCTATCGGTCGTCCAGACGGAGGGATCGCAAGTGACCGTCACACTGTAACACCAGTCGTTCACACTGACATCGGTCACTCCAGGTTGGTCTCTGAGAAGCTTCTCCAGCGGCTCGGCCAGGTCAGGCAAAGTCTTGAGCGCCGGCACCCGCAGCCTTACACGTCCAGGGATCGCATGCACCACGGTGGTATCGTCTAGTGTATCGGTGCGTGTCGCGGCTTTCGCGTGGGTTTCAGCGGTCGCAACCGGCGCAACACAACGAGCCGCATCTTCTTGTTGCGGGATCTGGTGGGCTATCAGGGCTGAGAGCGCGTCTCTATCGCTTCCATTGAGCGGGACCCACACAGCTGAGGTTTCAGAAACGAACCCTTCGGTGGGGGTAATCCGTGCCTTATCGACGCAGGTCACACGAACGCTGGTCACATCCGGGGGATTCTGCTGGTTTCCTGTGCCATTTGTTTTGGAGCGAGAAGCGGATTTCCTCCCGTCGGTCTCAAGTTCTGAAAAGCCTCGTTTGACAAGTTTCCGCGGACGCTTTCCGGTCGTTACGTGTTCCATAAAAATGATACCCCTTCCCTGAAAGCAGCCGGCTCCTGCATTCCGCACTCGGCATGTTCATCACACCCTGCTGAGCGACTGATATCGAGAGCTATTCCTTGCCCTCCGTCTTGCCCGTCTCTTGTCCGTGCCCCTTCGACTTTTCCAATTCTGCCTTGGCTTCTGACAGGAGATCTTTAAATTGCTCGCCCGTTTCAGAGACAAATTCAGAGACCGCATCAGCCACAACGATACCACCCTTGATCAGTTCCTTCACAATGGGACGGAAAATAGATCCGATCCCTGAGCCGTTGTGTTCCACAGCTGACCTCCTTCAGTTGGTGACAACACTAGACGCTGGAACAAAAGTGTTTCAGGTTTTTGTTCCTAACGACAAATATAAAGAATACGACGATGGCGGAGTGGAAAAAAGGCCAGAACAAAAAAAGAGGTTGCAGTATACAGCGGCTGACTCTTTGAAGTCTACTTAAGTTTTTAACTGGATATGGGGAGGCTGTGGGAAGGTTAATTCTCTGTTACAACGGGCTCATGGCCCGAGAGACACGACCTGTCTCGGAGAGACCATAGTAGGTCCATCGCTGCCAGAGGAGCAGTCGCAGCCCCATGGGAAGAGGGATATACCCTGGGAGATGGACTCCAACTATTACTTCGTCGCCTTGGCCGGTACAGTCTCCCCCGCCGACTTTGCAGCCAGTTCGGCTCTCGCTTCCTTCGCGATATCGCTGAAATAGGTGCATTCTCCCGACCACATGTCAGACACGGCTTCCTGGACGATGATCCCGCCTTTGATGATCTCTTTGGTCAGCCCGCGCAACACCGACCCCGCGCCTGATGCGATTCCCGTGACCACGGGCGTAGCCGCCGCACCAACGATTAATCCGACTATGCCGCCGATCAATGCTTCCACGACTCCCTCCTTCAGGATCAGGTGACCCTTCTACATGAATATCTACCAGCCTGGCTCGTCACGATAGCTGATCCGTACTTATCGAGTCAAGAACGCCATGCTCAACGGTCTTCAGGCAAGGCATGATGTAGGATGTGCGCCGTTGCCTCTCGGAATGAGCTCAGATACAATGCGCCTCACCTCACTGGGTAGACGCGCGAACATTCGAGGAGCCCACCGGTCGTGACGCGCCTTATCGCCATCATCAATCAAAAAGGCGGAAGCGGTAAGACAACGACGACCGTCAATCTGGCGGCGGCGCTGGGCAAGCAGGATAGGCGGGTGCTCGTGGTGGATCTCGATCCGCAAGCTTCAGCTTCAAGCTGGCTCGGGATCAAAGATGGTGGCCGAGCCCTGCTCAACGTCTTCACCGATGGACTGGCCATGTCTGGTCTGGTCCAACCGACGACAGCGGAAGGCGTCGAGGTGATCCCTTCTTCCTCATGGCTCATCGGAGCCGAGAAGGCCCTAGCCAACGAAGTAGGTGCTGAATCGGCGCTGCATCGTGGGCTCGCGGCCTTGGAGGGACCATGGCAGTATATCCTGCTCGATTGTCCTCCGACGCTGGGCATCCTGGCAACCAACGCACTGGTCGCGGCCAAGGAAGTACTTGTTCCCGTGGAGTGCCATGTGCTGGGACTCGGAGGGCTTGCGCGGCTGCTTCAGGCCGTCGAAGTGGTTAAGGAACGATTGAATCCGAAACTTAAACTGGCGGGCATTCTCGCGTGCCGAGTCGATATGCGAACACGGCATGCGCAGGAAGTCCTCGAGGAACTCCGGAACCGCTTTGGTCCGCTCGTGTACGAAGCAATAATCCGGGAAAATGTTCGTCTCGCTGAGTGTCCCTCATTCGGCCAACCAATCAATCGGTATGATCCTTTCTGCTACGGAGCGGCTGACTACAGGAAGCTGGCCGCCGACGTCATGAAGCAAGAGAGTCAATAAAGAGGAGTTAATGGCAAAGCGAAAAACGATCGGAGAAAACCCGCTCGACGCGCTCATGCCGAATCCCATCGTGCCTCGAAACACCCAATCGCCTGCTTCAACCGACGGTCACTCCGGGGGAAGGATCGCAACTACCCCCCGGACATCCAGTCCCCGAAACCAGCCAAGAGTCAAGGCTACCCCAGCACCGGTTCCAGCCTCACCGGCTGCCCAGCCCCCCTCCCCTTCCGACCTCCTCAATCGCATCCAGTCGCTGGAGCAACAGAACTTCTACATCGCATGGTTGGCTGGTGGAGCAATCTTGTTGGCAGTGCTGCTGTAGCCCACATTATTCATGAACGCTTCTACTGCAATCGCCGACACACCGCTGCGACGAACCGGCATGCAGCTGCGAGAGCATGCTGGCGGTTGGATGATCCGGTCCGTCCGGTCGTTCCCTCACTGCGGCAGGAAGAAAAAGCCGATCGCAAACATTAGATAGACTGCCATCAACATCACACCCTCCATCCAGTGACACTCGCCATCGGAGGTAAGGCGACTGACGACGGCGACGGCGAACACAATCGCGACCATTTCGAAGACCGAGAAATGAAGGTCCATGGGTTGCCCGATCACGTAGCCGAGGAATACGAGGACAGGTGCGACAAACAACGCCACCTGCGTGCTCGCTCCAACCGCAATACCAACCGACAAATCCATCTGATCGTTCCTCGCAAACCGCACGGCATTCATCGCTTCTGCCGCATTCCCGACCAGCGCCAGGAAAATGACGCCGGCGAAGATCGGAGTTAATCCGAGTGCGGTAGAGGCAGGTTCGATCGCCCCGACAAGAATTTCGCTCATGACGGCGATCAGCACCGTGACTCCCGCGAGAACGGTAATGGCTTTGCCCTTGCTCCAACGGTCTTCCTCCTCCACCTGTTCCTTCGTCGGCCCGAATTCACCCGGCTCGGTTTCAATGAGCTGCCGATGGGTTTTCAGCGTGAACACCAGACTCAAGAGATAGGCGACAAAGAGGACGATCGCGATCTCCGTACTTACCTCACGCTCTTTCCCGGTGGCAAAATGAAAGAGTGCCGGGATCAGCAGACCGATTGCCGCCACGAACAGGAGTCCTCCGTTCACGCCTGCGACCGTCTGATTGAACCGTTGACGTATGCGGCCCAACCCTCCGACGATCATCGACAGCCCGAGTGAGAACAACAGATTCCCGAGAATCGAGCCGGTGATGGATGCTTTCACAACATCATTCAGCCCCTCCTTCAGTGCGAAGCCGGAAATAATCAGCTCCGGTGCGTTTCCGAGAGACGCGCTCAGCAAGCCGCCGATGGTGGCTCCAACATAAATTGAGAGCTGCTCCGTCGCCTGCCCCATCAGTCCAGCCAGTGGCACGATAGCGAGGGCGGAAGCAATAAAGATTGCGATCGGACTGGCGCCGTACCAATCCAGCCCAACCGCCAACGGGATGCAAACCAGCAGCAGGTTCAAGGTCATGGTCGTTCCCTATCAGGAGAATGCCTGCGCGTCCTCAGAAGGGAATGTCCCCTCCGGCCGTCCGTTCGAGGAGGAGCCTGAGCTGCTCCGGGCATTCAGAGATGTGTTATCCTCCCTCCTCCTTGAGGCTCAGCTGAAACCTAACAGGTTCAAGGGAAGACGCGTCATGTACGGTCCACTCAGCCCGCGGGAGCCTAGCACAAGAAAACTTTACTCGCAAAGCAAGCCTGTCCGCTTTATTGTGCCCGAAGTGCAGGGTGTTGGATTCGAATCCGGAATTTGCTGCTCAGCTTCGTATGCGACTACAGGCGAGATTGAATTCAATCTGCTCTTGGTAACGGTGGCCTTGCCGAGTCAAAATGGTGACGCATGAAACTTTGGGGCCATCTGTATGAGGTAACAGAGCTTACATCGTTCATCCGTCATTATGTGGTGAACAGATCTCAGCCGAGCCCAGACAGTATTCGTCCTATTCGAGATGCCCACGTCATCCTCTGCCAATTAAACAAAGGTGCCTCCAGTTCGCGCGTCCTCGTCGAGTCCAAGACGGATGAAGGAGGCCGATTCGAGCTGAATGTTCCGAACCTCTCGGACACTCCCGTATTTCTGTTCGTGTCCGGCCCTGACGATGTCACCGGGTCCAACGTCGGAAACGAGCATCGATCCAGCTATAGGTACCGCTCCTTTCCGTTTGACCCCGACGCGAATGGCGAACTACGACGGGACATGTACGTGACCCGCCTCGTCCTCCCAAGCGAGTCCGGATATTCGCAGGCTTCATTAGCCGACGCCCTGACCGAGACAAAAAAACAGAACACAGAAATCGAATGGATTACAGGCACGATCACCTCTAACGGTATTGTTCTGAGCTGCGGTGGAAAGGGCGCTAGGGCGTCGGGCCGGCTCGTGCTCAAAGCCAACCTGTCGGGCGATCTGACCAGGATTTTGGACCACTCTGTCGAGGATTTTCATCTGGAGCTTCCCGGTCCGTCCTGGTTGGTCGGATTTGTCGTCTCACGGAACGCGATCGAAGCATCCATCCGAGCCGGCCTCGCTGATCTTGCCAACGAGATCAGCGAGCGGCTGCGCCTCAACACCATCGCACTATTCACAGGCCAAGTACCGCCCGCGGACCCTGAAGCTGCCAAGAGACTTGTCGGCGAGACCACGCTTTCGGTCAATCGTCTTCTCTATACAACCACACCTGGCAGTGAATCCTCGATGGCCTCTTGCACGATTACAATCGAGGCTTGTGTCGGTTTCGACAGGACGCTTAAGAAAGGCACTTCACGTGTATGACATCTTCTCGAAGAGTTGGCGAAGGCGAAGAAGGAGAATACAGCGTCACACAGGAATGACGGAGTCTTCGTAACTTGACCTATTGTGACCGCTGATGGTAGCCTGCCGCCTCTGTTGGCACCGTGTTAGCTTTTTTGCATAAAGTACACCGTTCACCGATGTAGGCCGAGCGGCAAATGCCGTGTTCTTGTCGACAAGTCCTTCCCGCTCACACAACTGCAAGCCTTATCCGTTTTTGAAGCAATTGGAATAAATTCATGAACCTTCGCTTGAAGAACTGATCTTGGGATAACAAGTATGGAACATCACATGATAAAGACCCAATCTTCTATCGGCTATCTTCACCAATGGCTGGCAAACGAACGAGGCGTCGCCTTGTTAGCTGTAGCTCTCTTGATAAGTCTGCTCTTCGCCGGACCCACCGCCGACGCAGCTGACCTGCCGACGGTGGATGATGTCATGAAGGAGTTGAAGATCTCGGATAGTGACCAGGAAAAAATCCGGCGAGGTGAAATCGTCGATTGGTCACCGACAGAAGGATCGGATCGGGAACTGGCGCTCGGCATGGTGTTTCTTGTCAAGGCCACACCAGAGGAAATCACTCCGATATATCGACAGGCCATGATCCTCAGGGAAGTGTCGGTGATTACAGCCCATGGCACTATTACGGGTGAAGGGACCATGGATCAATTGGCCGGGGTGGCATTGAAGCCGAACGCGGAAAAGGAGGCCAAACGCTATCTGAACGCGGAACCGGGCGAGGAGTTGAATCTGGACGCGAAGGAGATGGCGGGCTTTCGGGCGCTTCAGTCGCAGGCCAAGGACGGGGCGATCTCGGTGAAGAAGGTTGAAGAACTGCTTCGTGAGGGGCTGCTGGCTCGATACAAGGGCTACCATACAGAGGGGCTGGCAGGCATCGCGCCTTATGAGCGTGGCCACGGGAAGCAACGACGGGCAGGAGATGAGCTGCTTCTATCGACCAAGCAGCTGTCTGGTGTGGCCAAGCATCTGCCTGTCTTCCACAACTTTCTGATCAATTATCCGAAAGGTCTGCCTGCGGAGGAGGTCAAGAACTTCGAGGAAAGGTTCTACTGGCTCAACATCGATATCTTTGGTCGCCCGACCTATGTTCTGGTTCACCGAATGCTGTACCATGTGGGCGAAGCCGTGATGGCGGTTGAGCGTCAGTATTATGCCAGCCACGACTACAATGCGATGCTGCAAGGAGTCGCTGCGCTCCCAACCAAGGAGGGGACTTTCTTGTTTTACATCGGCCGAGTCTCGACCGATCAGGTCGCGGGATTTACGTCTTCCGCTCTCCATCCTGTATCTCGCGCGATCGCTGCGCCCTATATCAAGGACATGTTTAGGAGCCTTCAGGAAAGAGCGAAGAAGAAGTAGCGTGTCCTAGACTTAGAATCTGCACCATCGCTCAGACGGTTGGGCTCATCAAGGTTCTGTCTAAATCAATCTGAGCATTCCCGACAACCACAGCCCTTCACTGAGGTAGCCCGACGATTTCTTCGGAAGAATTCTGATTCCTCGCACCAGTTGAACAGTTATATGCTCACGTATTCCACGGAGTGACCGCACAGTGATCATCCGTTTCGCACCCGGTCTTCGGAAGCTTCTGAACTACCGGCGTGAATGGTTCCGGGCTGATTTGGTCGCCGGTGTCTCGGTTGCTGCCGTGGCAGTTCCAACTGCGATCGCCTATGCGCAATTGATCGGCTTTGAACCGATCGTCGGGCTATATGCGGCGATCCTTCCACTCGTAGCCTATGCGCTGTTCGGGACCTCACGCCAGCTTATCGTCAACCCCGACGCGGCCACGTGCGCCGTATTTGCCGCCACCGTGCTGCCGCTTGCCGGCGGTGATCCCAATGCCCTCCGGTCGCTCTCCATGGTACTGGCAGGGTTGACCGGCCTGGTATGCATCGTGGCAGGACTCTTCCGACTCGGCTTCGTAGCCGACTTCCTTGCGAAGCCGATCCTGGTCGGCTATCTCAATGGCGTGGCGATCAGCATCTTTCTTGGTCAGATCGGGAAAGTCTTCGGCTTCGCCATGCACTCGCGCGGGATCATCCCACGGCTCATCGAGTTCGCCGGTAAGCTGCCGCAAACCCATCTGCCAACGCTTGCCGTGGGAGCGACAACGTTCGCGATAATCATGGGAAGCAAACGCCTGGTACCTCGCGCGCCAGCTCCGTTACTGGCCACAGCGGCAGCCGTCGCACTGGTCTATGGCTTGAGTCTGGAGGCTAGTGATGTGGCGGTTGTAGGTGCATTACCGGCGGGACTGCCAACCCTGAGCTGGCCACAATTTGATCCCGAGCTTTTGAAGCCCCTGCTCGGCGGCGCCCTCGGAGTGGCGCTCGTGAGCTTCAGCAGCGGCATGGTGACCGCAAGGAGTTTTGCCGCCCGGAATCGTTACGACATCGACGTGGATCAGGAATTCATCGCGCTCGGTGCTTGCCAGATCGCCGCCGGTATGTCGCAGGGCTTTGCCGTGACCGGAGCTGACTCTCGCACTGCGGTAAACGACGCAATGGGCGGCAAAACTCAAGTGGCTGGGCTGATCGCCTCTGCGACGATGGCGGTGGTGCTCTTTTTCCTGACAGAGCCCTTGCGCTATCTGCCGGTGGCAGCGTTGGGCGCGGTTTTGATCGTCGCCGCCGTCGGACTCTTCGATGTGGGTGCGTTCCGCAAGATGTGGCGTGTAAACCGATCAGAGTTTGTGCTGGCTCTGTTCACCACGCTTGGCGTCATCTGGCTGGACTTACTGGAAGGCATCCTCTTGGCAGTGGGATGCGCCTTGCTCCTGCTGATCAAGCGAACGTCGCGACCGCCGGATGCTGTGTTGGGTCGAGTGCCGGGGATGAGAGGATGGCATAACGTGGCCGACCATCACGATGCGGTAACTCAACCAGGCCTGATGGTCTACCGATTCAGCGCCGCGATCGTGTTCTTCAATGCGGGGTATTTCAAAAAGCAGGTCTTGGAGCTTGTCGCTCGCCACCCAGACATTGAGTGGCTCGTTGTGGATGGAAGTACAATCAACGTGGTCGATGTCACCGGTGCCGAAATGCTCGAATCCCTCGCCGAAGAACTGGAGGCCAAGGACGTTCGTTTCTGCCTTGCGAACGTTCACCGTGACGTGCGCAACACACTCAAACGTGCCGGTACTCTCTCACGCATCAACACCGACTTCATCTTCCCGTCACTCAATACCGCGACCGACGCATTCCTCGCACGCACACAAGCGTGAGAAAATTCAAGAAGGCTGATAGAAGAGAGCGGACATCCGGGAACCGGTTGCGTACTTTTGGTTGTTCGAATTCAGCCCTCGGAGTTCTCGTTGAAGCAGAGCTCCGAACGGGAATAATGAGGCTGCACGAACAACACTACCAGATATGTAAAAGAACACCCTGCGGCTCAAGCCGAAAACATGACAGAGCTCATAGATATTTACTTTCACCTTAGGCCAGCCTATATTGGCTGGGTTGAGGGGTTGTATCGGTCAGCTGAGGCTCATCTTCGATGTGAAGCAAGCCCCTACCCGATACGGAATTGTCGGCACGAGTAGATTCTATGCATCCATCAATGGTGATTCGGGGGATGATCGCGCGGCTGGGGATTCGGCCCTATCCCCTCTCCCTTACCTACGAGGTGACATGGCAGTGCAATCTGGCTTGCTCCTATTGCGACCGGCATACCCCAATGCCGCAGGAAATGACGCGCGATCAGATAATCAAAGCGTTGGAAGAGTTTCATGCGCTCGGCATGCGACACACCAATCTCGATGGTGGGGACCCCCTCGTCCATCGACACATCGACGAGATCGTCGAGTGGCTCGTGCAACGGGGCATCACCGTCAGCATGCATACCAACGGAATACTGGTTCCCAAAAAGATCAACACTGTTCGAAAACTTTCACGAGTGAAGATCAGCTTGGATGGACCACGTGAACCCCATGATGCTATGCGGGGACCGGGAAGTTTTGATCGGGCTATTACAGGGGCGAAGGCCGCTCAAGCAGTTGGAATCCCCGTAGAGTTTACCTGCATCGTCGGGCGTCACAACGCCGGGACCCTCGATTCACTTATGGAGATCGCGGCGGACTTAACAATTCCGGTGGTCTTCCAGCCCGCGTTGAACAGTTTATTTCTGGAGACCGCTCGAGACGGATCGGCCTGGCAACTAGACGCCCAGTCCATTCGAGCAGCGTTCGGACACATCGAGCAAATCAAGCGACGCAGTACCGTGGTGGGGAATGAGTGGTCCAGCCTGCGGCATTTCCGTACGTTTCCTGAGGATACAACGCCCCCTTGTGCAGCGGGCTGGGTTCTGGCCACAATGGACGCCGAGGGAACGCTATTCCCCTGCGGTCAAGTCAACCGCGCTGATCACTCCAACAACGTCGTGCGCCTGGGAGTGGCTCGCGCGTTCGCCGGACTTTCGAGGAAGGGGTGCAGTCAGTGCTGGTGCGCACGCCTGGTTGAAGGGAACTACGAGTGGGGAATGCGCATCGATCGCATGCTGCCGCCGCTGATCATGCCACAGTCATCAGGAGGAGAATCGAGAGGCGCGTGAAACAGTTAACGATGCCTTCATTGAATCACCGTGCCGATTCTCAACCTATCTCATGGTGGGACTGGTTGCGCTACGGACCATTTTTAGCGCAGCTGGTGGTCACGCGACGATGCAATCTCTCCTGTGGCTATTGCTCCGAGTACGACAGCACCTCACAACCCATTCCCATTGCCATCCTCCAGAGCCGTATGGAGAAGTTACGTCAGCTGCGTACATGGGCCATGGCATTAATGGGTGGTGAACCGACGCTGCATCCGGATCTCCTCCAGATCTTCGCAGAAATGCGCCGATTAGGATTCCGCCGCCGCATGATGACCACGAATGGCATTCTGCTGACGAAGGAGCTGATCGAAGGGCTAAATACCCAAGGCATGACTGATCTGAACGTCAGTGTCGACGGCGTGAAACGGAACTCTACAACGATGAAGGTGCTGGAGACGCTGCGATCGAGACTCGAGCTCCTGGCCCAACATGCGCGCTTTCGCGTTGTTCTGAGCGCCGTCATCGGCAGCGCACCTCCAGAAGAAGTCCTTCAGGTCGTCGATTTCGCAACCTCGCATGGATTTAGTCCGCGCGTGCTCTTGTTGCATGATGAATCGGGGCAAATCGGACTCTCTCCCGATCAGTTGGCTCTCTATGCAGAAGTCAAGCGCAGAATTGGCCGGGCCGCGAATGAAGCGGGCAACTATCGCGATCGTTTGATCCACGGAGCACAAGCGCCGTTTCGTTGTCGAGCCGGTGCGCGATACCTGTACGTCGATGAATTCGGAATGGTGTGCTGGTGTGCGCAGACCCGCGCCTCGTTCAGGAAGCCCCTACTGGACTATACCCTGGATGACCTGCGTGAGCAGTTTTACACCGGGAAATCCTGCCAGGCCACATGCAGTGTAGGTTGTGTGAGAACCGTCTCCGCTTATGACGCCTGGCGCTTGCAAGGGGCGTCGTCGAATTAGTCGACCACATGGAAGGGGATGGTGTAGCTCGGTTGTTCAGTTCAGTCTAAATAGACGACGAGACAAACCCAGCTATCCCTTCGATCGTAAGCTAACCCGCAACCGTAACAGACGATGAGAAAATGCTATCAAGTTGGCGTGCTTTTGGCCGGAGTTGGGGTGATCGGATGGATTCTCTGGACGGTTGGGCTCGCAACGGTCGCGGCGAACCTCTCCGTCATTGGAGCTCGGCTGCTTGCCTTCATCGCACTCTATCTGTTTGCTCAACTTGCCTTCATGGTCGCCTGGTGGGTGGTGATGGACCGCGATGCCCAGGCCTACGGTTTTCTGAGGCTGTTCGGTGTCTACCTGGCGGGCGATACCGTCAATTATCTCGTTCCCTCGGGTAATCTTGGAGGGGAGCCAGTCAAGGCCTACCTGTTAAGAGACACAGTGGGATTCGGGCAGGCGCTGACTTCGATCGTCATTCACAAGCACGCGGAACTGATTGCCGAATGGGTCTTGCTGGTTGGAGGCCTGACGGTTTGCCTTGCATACATAGAGATGCCGAGTGTCGTGACGCTTGCAAACACGGTGATTGTCGGCGGACTCGGAGTGAGCCTCATTATCATGACGTGGGCCCTGAGAGCGGGCACGCTTTCCCCGATCCTGCGTCGGTTATCTGATTGGAAACCGCTGGCCTCCTACCTGCAAACCCATCAGCCTGCTGCGGACGCGCTGGCTACGCGACTTCGTACGTTTTACAAGGAGCAATGGCGGTGGTTTCTTGTTTCGACAGGCTGGTGTCTTATCGGATGGTGCGGCGGACTTCTAGAGACCTACTTGGTCCTTCACATCCTCTCCCCGGCGGAGGGGTGGACCACAGCTGTGGCGGTCGAAACCATGGTCCTGGCTTTTAACATTGTCTTTGGGTTTGTTCCGGCACGCCTAGGCAGCGCCGAGGGAGTGAGGGTCGGTGTGTTTGTGTTACTCGGGCTTCCGGCTGCGCAAGGGGTTGCATACGGAGCTGTTCGCCGTGCTCGGGAATTGGCCTGGATTTTGCCAGGCTTTGTCATCTTGTGGAAGCGACACTTGAGGTGGTTCACTCAAGAAGATGCTGAGACGCTCCCAGCGCGGCTCGCCTGACACGTGGTCAGCCCACTGTCGTGCTGCTTGCTGAGTGAGATTGAGCGAAATGAAGCCAGGCCTATTGGATGAAATAGCTCGACCGCGTTTGGATCGATCGTCGATCACGGCGATCCTTTTCGATTTCGGCGGAACATTGGATGCGGACGGTGTGGCCTGGAAGGAACGGTTTCTTCGCTTGTATCGGGAGGAAGGAGTGGACGTTTCGAGTGAGCGGTTTGCTCGAGCTTTCTATAAAGCCGACGATGCACTCGTAGGTAGGATCCCGTCCACGCTATCTCTCCAAGACACCGTTCGCCGCCTCGCACAGGATGTGGCGCGAGAGCTTGAGGTGAGCGATCAGGCCACGGTGGCACGAGTTGCCAATCGGTTCACGGCCGAAGCCCTCGAGCGCCTCACGAAGAATCTGTGCGTGTTGCAGGATCTCAGCCGTCGCTATCGCCTCGGGATCGTTTCGAATTTCTATGGAAACCTCTCAGCCGTCTGCCGTGAAGCCGGTTTGGATCCGTTCTTCCAGACCATCATCGATTCTGAGGTGGTAGGGCATCTCAAACCGAGTCCTGAAATCTTTTATACGGCATTGAAGGATCTCCAGGCCGAACCGTGGCAGGCTGTATTCGTGGGGGATTCTCTCCAGCGCGACATGGCGGGAGCCAAAGCAGTCGGGATAGCCCATGTCTGGCTCACTTCGCAAGCGTCTCAGCAAGGAGAAGCCTGTTGTCCCAACGATCCGGTTGCGCATGGGTTGGAAGACGTGAGAACGTTGTTCGTATGACGCACAAGGGAATCATACGGGGGGGCATCATCGCTGCAGGCGAAGGGTCCCGTCTCCGGCAGGCCGGATATACGGAGCCGAAACCTCTCGTGCCGATAGCGGGCACTCCGCTCATCGAACGAGTGATCGGCAATTTTCTGGCGGCCGGGATTGAATCGTCGGTGATCATTTTCAATGAGGAAGGGGGGCGAGAGTGCGAGCGCTGGGTCCGTTCTCGATTCCCCGATGTAGACATCGAGGTCATTATCAAGACCACGGCATCATCCCTTGAAAGTTTTCTCATGGTGGCCGGGCGAATCAAAGAGGGGCCTGCGCTCATTTCAACCGTAGACGCGTGGTGTTCACCGGAAGATTTCAAAGGCTTTGTCGAAGCGGCTGCGCGCCGACCACCGGAGTCGACGGTGCTGGCCGTCACACCGTTCGTGGCAGATGAGCGTCCGCTCTGGGCCCTGTTGGATCAGTCGGGTCGCGTGAAGAGTCTCGGAAATTACACCGGCACGATGGTAACGGCAGGCATGTACCTTGTGCCAGAGCGAGTGAGGCAGCTCTCAGTACCGAAAGAGCTCAACAGACTGAGGGATTTCTTGGGTTGGTTGGTCACGATCGGCGAACCGGTTTTTGGTATTCCGATTGAAACAGTGGTGGATGTGGACCGGGGTGAGGATGTGCCGTTGGCCGAGGCTTTGACGAGCACATTCCGGTTGAATCAGGCAGATCGAGCGTCTGAGGAGGTTACGTGAACGAACGGGAATGTTGGGGGATTTTCCGAGAACGGGCGCATTCGCCGGGACGGGAATTTGACGACGCCGAGATTCTTCGGCTAACCGGCAAGCATCTGGATGCAATGGGATTCCACGTCAGCCTCAAGACAACGGACGAGATTCCCGCAAGAGCTTCCGGACCTCCTCCGGCGATGTTCATGATGTGCGAGCAGATCCGAATTCTGGAAGAGCTTCAGCGATGGGAACAACGAGGGGCCCGCATCGTCAACACCCCAGTGTCGGTGCTCAATACGTACCGGGAGCGGATGGTGCTGCTGCTGGAGCAGGCACGTGTCTCTTCGCCTGCGAGCCGGATCATACCGACGAATGCACCAAGGATCACGTCCGCCGATCCGGTCTGGGTGAAACGCGGAGATGTGCACAGTACGCAAGAAGAGGACGTTTCGTTCGCTGCCAGTGGAGTTGAAGCAGAACAAGCGTTGCGGCGCCTGGCTCTACGCGGGGTTCCATCAGCCGTGGTACAAGACCACATTGCAGGCGATCTTCTCAAGTTCTACGGCATCGGTCGGCCTGATCTGAAACCGAGAGACGGCACATGGTTTCGATGGTTCTATCACAAAGATCAACGGGTCGCGGGACACTCGTTCAATCCGAAAATGCTAGTCGACCTTGTCCACCGCGCGGCAGCGGCTCTCGGCCTTGAAATCTATGGAGGAGACGCGATCGTGAGTGATGGAGGTGCCATCACCCTGATCGATTTGAATGCCTGGCCGAGCTTTGCGCTCTATCGTGACGAGGCGGCGAAACATATCGCAGCCTATCTGGCTGAGCGGTTTCTGGGAGAACGGGCCGCATGAAACGTCACAATCCAGGTCCGCGCTCCATGCGCATCGTGGAACAGGAACAGCAACACATGTCTCCTGGCTTGCAGTCGATCGCTCTCTACTCCGGTTTGGCAATGGCGCATGGCACCGGCTGTACGCTGATCGATGAAGACGGCAAGCGCTATCTCGATTTTGTCGCCGGTATCGGAGTGGGCAGTGTCGGTCACTGCCATCCCCACTATGTGGAGGCCTTGAAACAACAAGGCGAGCGTCTGACGTTCAGCAGCTTTACCACTGAAGTCCGCGCAAAATTTCTGACCCTCCTCGCGTCAGTCACCCCGAAGGGGCTCAGCCGAATTCAAATGTTTTCGGGTGGCGCGGAGACGGTAGAGGCGGCCTTCCGTCTCGCAAAATCTGCCACCCGCAAGTTCGAGTTCATCGGTTTCTGGGGCGGCTTTCACGGAAAGACGGGCGGGGTCTTGGGATTACTCGGAGATGACTTTAAGAAGGAACTCGGACCGTTCATGCCAGGTCTCTATTCAGCACCCTATGGACACTGTTATCGCTGTCCGTGGAAATTGACGTTTCCGAGCTGCGGGCTGGCCTGCGCCGAGCATTTACGCCAGGTCATTCGGTACCAGACGCAAGGTGAGATTGCCGCGATCATCGTGGAACCGGTTCAAGGAACAGCGGGGAACGTTGTGCCTCCTCCGGGCTTTCTCCAAGCGGTCCAGGACATTGCCAAAGAACATGGTGCGTTGCTCATCGCCGACGAAATGCAAACCGGATTCGGTCGAACCGGATCGATGTGGGGATGCGACCATGAAAGACTGGTTCCCGATGTCATGACGGTCGGGAAAGGCATCGCGGGGGGATTTCCGTTGTCCGCGCTGATTTCAACTGATGAGCTGACCAGCCGGAAGCCGTTCGCCAACCCGAGCGGCAGCTCGTCGAGTTACGGAGGGAACCCGCTGGCTTCAGCAGCAGGTCTGGCCACATTGGAAATTATCATCAAGGACGACCTCGTGAAGAATGCCGAGCGTGTCGGGAACGTGATGATGGCAAGGCTCCGTTCCATGCAAGATCGTTATCGATGCATCGGCGATGTCCGGGGAAGAGGCTTGATGCTCGGCCTCGAGTTAGTCCGGAACCGGGAGTCGAAAGAACCGCTCCCGAAGGACGTGACGCGGGCTTTATTCCAGGAATGTTTGCGCCGTGGACTGGTCGCCATGTGTTACTCACCCATCATACGAATCAGTCCACCCCTGGTCATCAGCGAAGACCAGGCCTTGCAAGGCCTCGAGCTCTTAGACGAGGCCTTGGCCGCAGTGACGCGGGATTATCAGCTCGAATAGGCGGGAGCAATGCTACGCGGAGCACTCATCGGATTCGGCAACGTGGCGGCCAACGGCCATGTGCCTGGATGGTTGGCGTGCCAGGATGTTGAGATTGTAGCGGTGTCGGATACAAACAAAGCGAGGCAGTCCGAAGCCGAACGTCTGCTCCCCTACGCACGCTGGTACGACTCTGGTGAGATGTTGCTGGCCGAGGAGCGGCTTGATTTCGTGGATATCTGCACGCCTCCATCCGGCCACGCTGACCTCATTCGAGCCGCTCTGCAGCGAGGATTGCATGTGCTGTGCGAGAAACCGTTGGTGACATGCCCTGACGATCTTGTTGAACTCTCAGTGTTGGCCGGAGCCGAAAGAAAAGTTCTCTATACGGTGCACAATTGGCACCACGCTCCGAATATCGTCTTCGTCCGTGAGCTTCTCCAACGACGTGAAATCGGATCCATCACCCGATGCATCTGGCAAACCCTTCGTATCAAGCCGGCGGCAGCCGTCACCGGCCAGCCGGGCAATTGGCGTCTCGATCCACAAGTCGCAGGGGGAGGAGTGCTTGTCGACCATGGATGGCATGCCTGTTATGTCATGCTCAGCTGGTTGAATCAGAGGCCGACTGCGATCAGTGCCAGGCTGGAGACCAGACGTCACGTTGACTCTCCTCTCGAAGACACGGCAACGGTCCACATTCAGTTTCCGCGCGCAACCGCGGAACTGTTTTTGACATGGGCGGCCGACGATAGACGCAATACGGTCGAGATCTCCGGTGACCGCGGCACAATACGTCTTGAGAATAATTCCGTTGTGCTCTCGCAGCCCAACTCACATGAAGAACCGCGTCGTTGGACTTTGGCGTCGAGCCTGGCCGAAGGCTCCCACCATCCGGAGTGGTTCGGTGGCGTTGTCAACGGATTTCTTGCGGAGATGGCGGAGGCAACGACGAGAGGTCACAATTTCTCCGAAGCGGCTCTCTGTGTCCAGATGCTGGCCTTGGCTCAATTATCCAACCGACAAGACGGCGCCTGGCTTCCGATCCCGGACTCAATCTCAGTTGAGAAGATGGACACGGGAGTGCCGCGGTGACTCTTCTCTCAAATGAGACCGCAGTGTCCGATTATCCTGTGCCAGTCAGGCGTAATGGTCCAACGCTCATTGTGGTTTTTCCACAAGAACAGGATCACGAGAAGCCCATTTCGCCCATGACGGTTGTGTTGGGCTTATCCCTTCTCCGACGAGTTATATTGACGGCCCAGCGAGCAGGATTCTCGACTCCCTTCGTGGCAACCTCCGACCCTTCTGGGATCAAACAGATTCTGGACGGAACTTCTGCCATCGCAATATCGCCATCCGACGTGAGCACTCACCTCCCTCAAGGACGAATCGTGCTGTTGACCTCGAACGTACTTCCGACTCAACAGTTCTTGCGACAGCTGTTGGATCAACCGCTTCAACCCGATCGAGTCTCTGTGTGTGGCAACGTAGCAGCATGGGTTGAACCGTCGAGGTCTTTAGATTGGTCCTCGGTCCTGCAGCATGTTTTGCGAGGTCACGGCTTGGGGGGAGCGTTTGTCGGTGCGAACGCGACCATCGTTGAAGAAAAAGTCGACGGGTTGTTTATCCTCAAGACCATGAAGGATCAACGGGTAGCTGAGCGTCATCTTCTGCGAGGGCTGATCAAGGATACAGAAGCATTTATGTCTCGACATTTCGAAAGACCAATGTCGCTGGCGATCACGCGACGACTCGTGTCACGTGCCATCACTCCCAACGCGATGACCACAGTCAGTGTCGGCATTGGACTCTTGGGATCCCCGTTTTTTCTCTCTTCGTACTGGGGCTATCAGCTCGTCGGCGCGCTTCTCTTTCTTGCGCACTCCATCCTGGATGGATGCGATGGAGAACTGGCGCGATTGCGTTTTGAAGAGTCGCGCTGGGGCGGCATTCTGGATTTCTGGGGCGACAACGTCGTGCACGTCGCGGTGTTTGCCTGTATGGGAATCGGATGGAGTCTGAGCGTCGGCGAAGCCTGGCCGCTCTGTTTGGGTGTTCTCGCGATACTGGGAACAATCTGTTCGGCCGGATTCGTCTATTGGCACACCATGCGGGGTGAAAAGTCGACCGGCCCGCTCTTTACGTCCGTCGTTCGATCGACAACCTCCAGGCTGTCTCATTTGATGGATTCACTGGGGCGGCGAGATTTCATTTATCTGGTCGTCATACTTTCGGCTTTTGGAAAGGCTTCGTGGTTTCTGGCCCTCACCGCGATCGGCTCTCCGATCTACTTCATCATCTTGGTGTGGCTTGCCCGCACTGAAGGCCGTAACAGAGGAGAACAATCATGAGTGAAAACAGTTCGCGTTATCCTGAATTGGCCAGGACGATCGCTCTGGCGCAGGGAAGGCTCGGGGTCCTCCTGCCAGGTCTGGGCGCCGTGGCAACTACCCTGATTGCCGGCACGCAATTGATCAACAAGGGTCTGGCAAAACCCTACGGATCGTTGACCCAGCTCCAGCGGATACGGCTCGGCAAACGCACCGCTCCTCGATTTGTTCCGATCAAGAAGGTGGTGCCGCTCGCCGAACTATCCGATCTGGTCTTCGGCGGCTGGGACATCTTTCCGGACGATGCCTACCAGACGGCCAGAGCCGCAGGCGTCGTGCCGCACGATCAGCTGGAACATGTGAAGCATGAACTCGAAGCCGTCAAGCCTTGGCCCGGCGCCTTCGAGCAGCGGTATGTCCGAAACCTGCGGGGGACCCACATCAAAACCGCAACGACAAAAATGGATCTAGCTGAAGCAGTGATGCGGGATATCGAGAACTTTGTCGCCGCAAACGGAATCCGCCGGTCGGTCATGATCTGGTGCGGATCGACTGAAGTGTACTCCCAGCCCGGCTCCGTGCATCAAACCCTGGAAGCGTTCGAGCAGGGTCTTAAGGAGAATGCGCCGGAGATTTCCCCTTCGATGATTTATGCGTACGCGGCTCTGTCCCTTGGTGTGCCCTTTGCCAATGGAGCTCCGAATCTTTCGGCTGATATTCCGGCACTCGTGCAACTGGCGGCCCAACGACGGGCACCGATTGCCGGGAGCGATTTCAAAACAGGACAGACCTTGATGAAGACGGTTGTTGCGCCAGGCCTGAAAGCCAGGATGTTGGGGCTCCGCGGCTGGTTTTCCACGAATATCCTCGGCAACCGGGATGGCGAAGTGCTCGATGATGCCGGCTCCTTCCGCGCAAAAGAGGTCAGTAAGAGCGGCGTATTGGATGCGATCCTGCAACCGGACCTCTATCCGGACCTCTATGGAAACTATTACCACAAGGTGCGTATCGAGTTTTACCCACCGCGCGGTGATGCCAAAGAAGGATGGGATAATATCGACATCGTTGGTTGGCTGGGGCAGCCGATGCAGATCAAGATCGATTTTCTCTGCCGCGATTCTATCCTCGCCGCCCCGGTCGTGTTGGATTTGGTGCTCTTTCTGGACCTTGCGCAACGGGCCAGACTCTCCGGGATTCAGGAGTGGTTATCATTTTACTTTAAGTCACCGATGTCTCGGCCTGATTTAAAGCCCGAGCATGATCTCTTTGTTCAGCACCTGAAGTTGACCAATACGCTCCGGATCCTCGTCGGTGAGGAGGTGTTGGACCACTCCGGGCTGGATTACTACGAGGGCGAGATGTCTCACGGCCACTGATGATACAACGTCTCGATGAGGACCAGGATTCGTTCTCGAAATACGGCTGGGTCGGAATCGGCGTTCTGTGGTGTCTGGTCATTCTCCTCTGTCAGCCTTCTTCCCTCACACGAGCAGAGAATCCGCACGAGACTCATCATCCCAGAGACGACGCTCATGGATCACTTTCTAACGAAGCGATCTCCACGACCATGGGCCCTATGACCTCTGGTTGGGACGGATCGCCTGAAGGAAAGGCCTACTCAGAATTCAATCACCGCCTAGCAGGAGCCCTGGTAGTGATCATCGGCTTGGGGGGACTGCAAGGAAGCTTGGGCACGGCCCTTTTATCATGGATGCGGTTCCTCTTACCGGGCGCGCTGATGTCGGAAAAGAGAGCGGCCTCAGTCGTTTCGTAGCATCTCACGAGTCCACAGAGTTGGCTCCGTATCCCTTATCCGTTTGTGGCTCTCCTTCCTTCGCCATACCACGTGAAATCCGAGAGCCGAAGCACGACGGACAAAGGTGGAGTCCTTTCTCCTTTAACGTATAGAAGGTCTGGAGATCGGAAACCCCGCAGTCCATGCAAGTGACTGGGCGTAGTGAAGGTAAAGGATGCTGGCAGGTTGTTCGGCAGCTCATGAACGAGACCTCGCTGCTCTTGGAGGAGGATCTATTCGGAATACCGCAGGAGTGTGCCCCAGCACAGAAGGGCATCGCTCACGAGCTGGCTGTCGTTCTCTACGGTTCAATTTTGGTAATTTTTGACCCTTGCAATCCCAACCCCGCCATCAGCCCCTGTTGGCTGAAAATGAAGGCATAGACGTCGCTCCGCCCTGTTGTCGTCGTGAGGCTCTTTCCCGCGCCTTTATCCATGACCACGATGCTGGGACCGACCCCGACCTCCCATCCCGAGCTATTGTCCAAGTACTCCAACGCCTTCTCGTTCATGAAGAACATGACATAGCCGAACGATTGGATGCCGGCTTGAAGGCCATACGACGCAGCGACATTGCTATAGTACCCGACCGTTGTCCCATCTTTTTTGAGGGCACCCTTCCCGTAGTGAGCCCCAATAATGAAGCCACCCTTCACGATGCTCGGAAAGATAAGGATACCCTTGGCCTCCTTGCGGAACATCTCCGCCTCCGGTGTATCTTCGAGCAGTTTCTTAAGTCCCGCATCCGCCTCGCGATCGATCTGCGCGGCCTCAGCGGACTGCCCCGCAATGGCTATCGAGGGATGAAGCGAGACACTCATTGACAGAGAAAGCAGCAGGATGATCAACGTACCGGACCTCACGGATCGTTCTCGCTCGGAAGCCTCCTTATCTGCTTGGTTCCACCTGCCCATTGTGCCGCCCGTCACTTCATGATGCTCCTGTTTCTTTCCACTCTTGATTCCTCTTCCTTCCGCAATTTTACGCACTAATGACTTGCATGTCGATCACCCACGCGTCACGCGCACTTCGACGCGCCGATTCTTTGCCCGGCCTGCATCAGTTGTATTCGGTGCAGTAGGCTTGGTGTCGGCGTAACCCGCTGTAGAGGCTCCGGTGAGCCCCCCATCGGCAAGAGCTTTTGCCGCATTGGCTGCGCGTGCTTCAGAAAGTTCCTTATTCGTGGGAAACCTCTCCTTCAAGGGGGATTTAATCGGCTGGCTATCGGTATGACCTTCCACCGCTACCTTATATTCCGGGAAGTCTTTGAGAATGGTCCCGACCTGTTTGAGTGCATCGGTGCCCGCGGGTTTCAGTTCGTCCTCGCCGCTCCCGAACAGGTAGCCAGACGCGAGATTGATTAAGAGTCGCTCGTTGTCCAAATCGACCATAATATCGCCCTTCTCGATTTGAGGACGAAGGCCCCGGACCAAACTGCGCTGGGCATCTTTGAGTTTCGACATTTCGGCAGAAAGTTCGCCGCGAAGGCTGGCGAGCTGGCTTTCCAAATCTGCGTTTCGCTGCTTGGCTGCGGCAAGGTCCGCAGCGAGTCTGTCCTTCTCTCCCGCTCCGGCTTGAAGCGCCGCGATTTCTGATTGCGAGGCGGCCAGCTGCCCTTCAAGATCCGCTACTCGTGCCTTGGACCCATCGAGGTTTGTCTGGGCCGATTGAAGGGATCCACTGGCGCCAGACCGGAGAGACGCGATCTCTCGTTCACGATCCGCCAGCTGCTTCCGTGCAGCGGCAAGTTCATCCTTCAACCGTTGCTGTTCTATTTCCCAAGAGGTCGGGTGACGGTACTCATAGCCGCCATCGCAGCAGATTCCGTTCCAATTGAGGGCACTCGCATTGCCAGCGAAGACCAACAGACTCAGGGTTAAAACCGAGCACTTCACAGTGTTCATGGTAGTAGTCTCCTTCTCCTTGAGATTAGCTGCTTCTGTCATATTTTGCCCCGCCAAACGCACAGTTACGCTCCACCCCGGCTGTCAGGCCACCAAGCCAACGGAGTTTCGCGAGGAGCAACCTGGAGCATGAAACAGTATTCTTGAATGGTACCCACTCTCGACGGCACTACGACGTCGACATCGGCTTGATCTCGACGAACTGCTTGATGTCTGTCACCCCTTCGGTCTTGCGGATGATGCCCAGGACAGTGTTCAGTTCGTCCTGGCTCCGAGACCGGCCGATGAGGTATACGACGTCCCGGACCGACCGCCACCGGTAGTTGACCGACGTGACTCCCCGAGTTGAGAGCAACTGCCCGTTGATCTTGGTTTCAATCCAAAAATCATTGACGGCCTGTCCGACCCCTTCTTTCTTGGACTCATCCTTGTTCTGGGCCGCCTCCCGACGCTGTTCCTTCTCCTCCTTGGACACGATCTGGATCTCGTTGTAGATTTTCTTCACACGCGAATCCGCTTTCTGGACCAGCTGGACCATGTCCGCCTTCACCTTGGGATCGTCGAGCGTGCCGGTCAGCATCACCCGCTGCTCCCAGACGTCCGTCTTGACGTCGAGCAGCAGACTTTTATCCTTATCGGCCAGGGCGGAGAGGATATTGGTGTCAACCTTCGCATCAAGGATATGATCATCATTGGAGCGATCTTCAAAAGCCGCTTTAGCGGCTTGCTCATACACCTGCATACATCCGGTCACGCCGAGCGCGACGATCACCGCTAGGCTAGCCAAGATGATCCGACCACTGCCTTGGGTCATGGTGTCCTCCCCTCTTTCGATTAAGAGCGCTGTACAGTCACGGCCAAGTGCAGCATGAGTGCCAGGCGCCCGTCGTGAAACTGCCCAGGAAGAAACAATCGCATTAACAAGACGTTAAGCATCTCAAATGGCTGTGGCGTAAAGAGAGTCAGTTGCCTCGTGGGGTGTTTCGGGTCAGTCATCTAGTCGATGGTTGTCCTCGATTTCCACAGCCGACCGTTGCGACCCCCTCTTGTTCAAGATGCCATGCACGGCCTGGGGTGTTCCGGTTGCACATTTCTTAAAGGCTATGATGAACATAGAGATGGGAGCGAGGAGATCGCGCGGCACTCAAAACCCAACAAACATGCGTCGGATTCCGGTTTCGATATTCCACTCATAGCCGCCGGGAATATTTCTGCCCCAGAGCCCGACACCGGGCCTCACCCACAGCCCCCAATCGTGGACGAAGCGATATCCTCCTTCGAATTCTAGCGTCATGCTACTCTTTGCCCTCTGATCCCAAAGCACTTGAGGGGTGAGCTCTATGCGTGTCCACCATTGATCCGTCCAAATCGTATTAAAAAAAATCTGGCCACTAGACGTGGATATAGACTGCCGAGAGGGATCTCCACCCACCGAAACCTGATGTTCGATCAGGGTGAATAACAGAGAATCCCATGCGGGAAACACGTGAGCCGTTGCTACGCCGGGACCGACGGTATATTTACCACTCCCCAGCGTGTCTTCCGCCGTCGGGAACGTGAAATCCATCCCGATAAAAATTGCATTCCTTGGATCTGAATAGACACGGCCACCGGTTCGTACGAAGAGATCGCTCACCCCGTTCTCATTGCTCGCACCAGCCTGGTTCGGCGTTGACCATACGTACGGTATGTCGGCGCGAAAGACAAAATTTCCCTGATAGGGGACATCGAACCGGGTGACAAGATTGTTTGTCCGCTTGCCTCCTTCCAACGCATCATACCGAAAGAGGGTCTGGGCTCGACCAATGATGGCAGTGGGATCGTTTCCCATTCTGGCTGCGAGGTTGGACAGGGTCTTCGCCTTGTCTTCCTCTTCGGTAGTCAGTGGCTGCCATCCGAATAGCTTGATCAATGATCGAAGCCCAACCGCCTCTTCTCCTGATCTGGGTGCCGACTCATCTGCCCCAAGCCCACGAGTCTTTTCGAAAACAGCTTCCTGAGCACGCTTCAGAGATTGGGCACTCCCCTCCTCTCGAGGAAGCGGCGGTGGTTCCTGCCCAAACGCCAGGTGGGGAGAAATTGGTAGGAAAAGAACCGAGATGAGCCAGGCGCGCCGTGCCAGCGGGCTCGATTGGACTCGCGTCCACTTTCTGCCGACTGGACGACCGTTCAGGCGCCGCCGTCGTGCGTACGTCACTCCACCATCGTGTAGAGATCGCTGAGACACAAATATCGAGCGTTGAACCTTAGCAAGGCTTATGCGCTGAGACCTATTTCACGTACCGTCCGAATCGATCCGTCAAAATCGGTCCGACTGTTGCCGTCAAGACCATCAACACGATGACGGCATTGACAACCTCTTCTCCGATCAATCGTTCGCCGGCTAGATTAATCGAATTATACGCCGTCACCGTTGCGGCTAATGTGGCAGCGAGTTGCGGCAACGATAAAGCCCACATCGAAAACCCCTCAGCTCGACTATATCGATAGAACCAGGCAGTAAAAGCTGCCGCACCGAATTTGCCGACACACAAGACGCCGATCATGCCGAGCACGAAGGGGAGTCTCTCAACTAGGCTGCGCCCGAATGCGGGAAGATCCATGGTCGCCCCAATGAACAAAAGAAATCCGGGAATGAAGAAACCCTTCCCCAAGAACTCTACCTTTTCCCGCGCTGCCCCGTGCTTGAGTACCTGATTGACTGCGATGCCGCAAAGAAAGGCTCCCACAATGTCCTCCAACCCGATCAATTTCGCTCCGACGGCGCAGATGACGATAACCGCGAGGACAAATTGGAACTGGGCGACTTCATCATCGTGTCGCCACCGGAGATAGACGCGACCGAACCAGGGAATGGCGCCCATTACGAATACGCTATAAACCGTCAGCGCTCCAACCAATTCGGCCAGGGTGTACCAATCCAGGATTCCGCTCACGTGAACCGAGAGACAGACCGCTAGGACTAACAACGATGCGATATCGGTGAAGATGGTCGCCCCGATCGTCGTCAGCGCGAACGGTCGTCGCACCAATCCCAGCTTCTCGATGATCGGATAGCCCAGCAACGTGTGAGACGCGAGGAGAGAGCCGATGAGCACAGAGGCATTGGTGCTAAAGCCGAACATCTGACCGAGTACGTACCCTCCAATCATGGGCCCGGCAAAGGTGGTGACCCCGAACAGGCTGGATGGCTTGGCATACCGGCGGAAGTCGCTCAGACTGATTTCAAGCCCTGCCATAAACATCAGGAACACCCGACCCATCTCGCTCCAGAAATGGCCAACCGGTCCGACCTCTTTAGCCAGAGCTAAACCGGAAGGCCCAAGCAGCGCACCAGCAAGAATCAATCCGAGCATGCCAGGCAATCCAAACCGCTCAAACTGCCGGGGTAAGATGACTATGGCAATGAGAACGAGGGCGAACCGGTCGAAAGGTCGTCCCTGACGAAAGTATTCAAGGACTAATCCTCGCTGCCATTCGACGATGAACCCAATCACGGAAATGACGACCGACAGAACGATCAACCACTGCCATAGCGTCAGACCGGCGCACACATTCGCCAACCTACCGATCAATGTTGTATCTCCGCTTTTTCTCGTCATGGTCTGATCACGCTGGTGTTGAACTCCGCAGCGCCGTGCCAGAGCACCTCGATGCCGATGCAGAAGAGCAGAAATGCGGAGAGACGCACAATGATGGTCGTGCCGGTCGCCCCCACGACTTGTGAAACCCGGTCCGCGTTGCGGTAGAGTTCGTAAATTATCGGACTCAGCAGAGCGGCCACGATGGTAGCGACTAAAAGAACCATTGCCAACGTCGCAACCTTGCCCGGACGGTTGGTACCCAGCATATTCATGCAGAGGCGTAGTCCGCGAGAAGAACTAGCTATCAGCACGACACACAGCTCGACACAGACACGTACCTTCAGTCAACATGTAGTCTGCTCACAAACGGATGATGTCGAATCCGTTAGGGCTTCTTCTCCACAACCGGGTACACACCGGTCAGGCGCGCGATCAGAATAGCCACATACATCACGCCCGTCACCATCTCCAGGATTGTTAGAAAGCGCGATTGGATCAGCATGGGAGTGAAGTCACCGAATCCGGCGGTTGTGAGGGCCGTAAAGCTGAAATAGATCAGCTCCGCCATGTCGAGGGCCTTTGGCGTTCCTCCCAGTGCATAGGCACCGGGGTAGAAATATTGCAGGACACCATGCAATTGGGCCCATAATATGGCAACCATCAAGTACGCGACCACGGCACCGTACAGTTTGTCTGCGGTCATGAAGTCTCTACGTAAGACGTAATGTAAAAGCTCAGCGAGGACGAACGCGTAGAAAAGGGCGCTAAAACCCCATGACAAGATGAGGTGTCCCGGTAGGTTCGACTCCAGAGCCAGGAGCCGAAAAGCAAGCGCCGGTGCAACCAAAAGCAATGCAATGACCAATGAAATGCGCGAGCGCCCGACTGCCGCAATCGCGGTCAGCTGGACCGTAACGTTAACAAATGTGAGTATCAGACGGCCGTGGACGGTTTGGCCCAGAAACGGTAGGGCCATGAGGAGTGCGAGCAGGGCCAGGAACAAGAAGAAGCACCGCTGATCGAGAATCCGCTCCAAGACCGGATGACGCGTTACGATCGGCATGATGAGTCATCCTTCCCGGCATTCCTGCCAATGCCTTTGCTCGGTTTCGAGTTTTACAAATCAAAATGAAGTCGCGTCCCATGTTGGCATGGGCATAAAAGATTTCCACTCGCGGAAGTTGACTCATTCCGCCGACAGAGAACTGGCTGTCGATAGTGTGCTTCCTTGAGAGCGGGTTGCACCACCACACGCGACCGGCGTTGGTCATTCCGGCCCTGGCTCGTTCAAGGAGTTGAACGTATCGAGCTTCGCGCCGTTCGTCTTCGCCGTCTCGCGCGCATAATGGACGTCATCGTTGAGCAAGAGCAGCCCGCCCCATCCCTTCGCGCCTGGATAGGCCGCGACAGCCATGCCGTGGTACAGATTTGCCGAAGCATCGACGCCGATGACTGTGGCAGGCCGCATGGACCCCATCATCATTACTGGCTTGTTGCTCTTCAGATTATAGCTATGTCCGTCGTTGTGCCTAAACCATAGTGGTTGCACACCTTCATGCTCCGCTGACTGTCTCACCAGAGCAGTCGCAGAGTCTCCTTCCCTTCGCCACGGAATGCCGCGCCACTGTCGGTCAATCGACTAACGGAATGTCTTGCGCCAATTCCATCTTGATGACAGCTCGGATCTTGTTTTCCAATTGGATGTAACGGGCCGTCTTGGTCGCCGGCAACACCTTGCCGATCTTGTCCGCATAGGTGCGCTTGAGTTTGACCTCCGCCTCCTCCACGGCCAAGGCTTCATTCAAGAGTTTCTTCGCTGCGTCGTTTGAAATCGTCCCTTTCCCCTGGTTATACGCGTCGGCGTAGGCCTTGATCGTTTTTCCGAGCCGCTGATTGATCAGCGCTAATTCTTTTTGATAGGCATCGTAGAGCGGCCAAAACTTCTTCCCTTCTGCATCGTTCAAATCCATATTGGTCGCGATCAGCAGTTTTTTGTCGGCCTTGATCTTCTGGATGAAGATATCCATGTCCGTCTGGCTGCCACCACCGGACGGATCGGCACTTGGAGCCACATCTTGCCCCATCCCGATGACCGGCAGCGCGCACAACATGGTTCCCAGAACCAAGACCCTTGTGAACAACAGCATTGAGAACCTCCCTCACATTCGTTTTGATTGCACACACGAAGACAGAGCCCGGATGTCGCGCCCTTCGCGTTGCTCGGCTCTGTTAGCTGACTAAGGGAATCTGTGCGGCCAGCTCGAACTTCACGATCGCCCGAATTTTGTTTTCAATCTGCAGATACCGGACGACCTTTGTGGCGGGCAGTACCTTGCTTAACTTGACCGAGTAGGATTGCCGTAGCTTGAGCTCCGACTCTTCCACGGCCAGGGCTTCATTCAACAGTTTCTTCGCTGCGTCGTTGGAGATTTCGCCCTTGCCGGCATTATACGCGTCGGCATAGCCCTTGATGGCGGAGAGCACCCGTTGATTGATCTGGTCCAGCTCCTTTTGATAGCCATCATACAGAGGCCAGAAACTTTTAGCTTCCGCATCGGTGAGATTCATATTGGTGGCGACGACGAGTTTTTTGTCCGCCTTTATCTTTTCTTTCAAAATGTCCATGTTCATTTGGCTCGCTTCCTGAGCCTGAGCCTGCCCCATGAACAGGAACGACAGCACGAGAACCGCGATTCGCAGCACCATCATGACACGTCTCCTTCCTTGGTTAATTCACAATTTTTCCCACAGCTGTCTCTGGCCACCTCCGTACTGCCACAAGCTATGGATTAATCTTTGTGATCTTTGAACCCTGCAATCCCAGGCCAGCCATCAGCCCTTCCTGGCTGAAGATAAAGGCATACACGTCGCTGCGGCCCGTCGTCGTTGTGAGACTCTTCCCCGCGCCTTTATCCATCACCACAATGCTGGGACCGACGCCGACCTCCCATCCCTCACTGTTATCCAGATACTCCAGCGACTTGTCGTTCATAAAGAACAGGATGTAGCCGAACGATTGCACGCCGGCCTGCAAACCGTAGGACGCAGCCACCGTACTGTAATACCCGGCCGTCGATCCTCCTCTTTTCAGCGCTCCCTTCCCGTAGTGGGCTCCGATGATAAAGCCGCCCTTTACGATACTCGGGAATATCAGAATCCCTTTGGCCTCCTTCCGGAACGTCTCCGCTTCCGGCGTATCCTCGAGCAATTTCTTGAGTGCTGCATCAGCGTCGCGTTCAATCTGCGCCGCCTCCGGCGACTGCCCTGCCGACACGATCGACCCCGGCAGTGATACACCCAAGACCGAACAAAGGAGCATGGCCATCGGCGCTTTGTATCTCATAGGTATTTCCTCCCGGGGGGACCCTTATACAATACCGGACAAATTTGATCCACTACAATCTTTCTTGCACCTGGTCTGTCTAGTGCCCAAAGATTTGCCTGCCCGTCGAAGAGAGCAGATACCAGATGAGGACGAGCGGAATGATGAGCACAAACAGACCAACAATGATCGACCCGCCACCGAGTACGGCACGTACAACGTAAAGGATGCTCAGCGCCGAGGCCAAGAGTCCGACCCACCAAGCCCAACTCCGCATGCGCCATGCACCTACTGAAAAAACCAGATACAAGAGAGCGAGGACAACCAGTACTGCTCCCTTGGCCTCTGCTATCATCACCATCAATGGCGACGTAATCCCGGAGGAATCCGGAGAAAAGTAGCTCGCGATTCCGAACCATAGCAAGGCCACCAAGGTAACCATGAATCCTTGGACGAAGGTGAGCCATGCGATGATCGTCAGATGCGTCGGTCGTTCCATCACGCCCCCTATCGTGGTGGTGCCTGTGTCTTATTTATATGGTTCTTCCACCGCCACTTTGATGACTTGCCCTTCTGTAAGTTTTACTGTGGACTTGAGTCCGTTCACGACGGCTATTTCCTCTGCCTTCCAGGCGGAACTTGTACGAGTGGCCAAGGCCTCGATCGACTCCCCTGCGCGGGCCTTGACGAGACGAATTCGTTTTTCTTTGATATTCGCTCGCTCGGTAGCAGACAAGGGTCTGAAGCTGTGCGCCACCGAATTAAAAACGGCTTGCAGCGTGTCGAATTTTTTTGTCGGAGCAAGACCGACCACTTGGTAGATCAACCCTCCATGTGCAATCCACGTGATATCGAGCGTGACCTTGCCGTCCGCTTCAAGCTGGGTGTGGGCAGCAGACAGCCCGTTGATGGTGACGGTCTGCGTTTTCGAAACGATGTCGGTTGATTTTGTCGCCTTCTCGACAGCACGAGCGCCGTCCAGCGGGTCGTTTCCTTCGGCAGCAGCGCCTAGCACGACCGCCGCCTCACCATCTGGCGCCGCGGCCAGAATTCTTTGCGGGGAGTTCTCGATCTGCCACTTCTCCGGAAACTGTACCAAGAAGTTGAAATCCGGATGGAGAAAAGTCTGCCCCTTGATGATCCCATTCGCTGCTCGCTGACCGACGACCAATCCATCCAATCTCGCGAGAAACGCTTCACGGGACGCGCTGATCGGAGAACGGCTTGCACGCGTCAGCTCCTTGGCATGTTCTGCGGTCTTGGCCACTCGATGGGGCGTTGCCGGATGAGAATCAAAGAAGCTCGGCTTCCGAGGGCCTTTGCTCTTCAGCTCGACCTCACGCTCAAGCGTATTGAGAAACGTCGATAAGGCGGCAGGGTCCCAACCAGCATTGGCCGACATCTCCTGCCCGACTTTATCTGCTTCACTTTCTTGGCCTCGGCTGTATGGCGAAAACACGAGGCTCTGCGCGAATTCGCCAGCCCCCCCGATAATACTCCCGACCATTGGGCTGACTAATCCTGTGATTCCCGCAACCAAATTCGTGAGCAGTGCGAAGGGACCTTGGCGCGAGATTCTCTGAACCGTGTGCCGGGCTGCCACATGTCCAATCTCGTGCCCCACGACGCCGGCCAGTTCGTCCTCGGAATTCACCAATGAGAGCAGGCCGCGCGTGACGTACACATACCCCCCTGGCAACGCGAAAGCATTGGGCTCGGCCATATCGACCTGGTAGAACTGATAGGCAACATCCTTTCGTGGCGATTGTTCAGCCAATCGCTGCCCCAGTTGCGTGAGGTATGGAGCAAACTGGTTGTCATCGAGCAGCCCCATCTGTTCTGCGACCTTCTTGGCCTCTTCATCGCCAAGCTCTTGTTCTTGTTTGGCGGAGACGAGTGTCACTTCAGGCATGCCGCTAACCGGATTCACGGAACAGCCGGTCCACATGCCGGCCATAAGGCCCAGCAGAGCCATCAAACCCATTGATCGGACTTTTCGCATCACCTTGATCTTCATCCCGGGCTTCCTTCCTTGATAGACTGAGAATCTCTGACTTGTTCAATATCCGACGTCAGCCGGCAACTCCGTTAGTTCGCGCGGATCGTCAGAATCGGTTTCTGAATTTTCTCGCCTGTTTCGCTCAACGTGAAGAGGACCGTCAAAAACGTAAAGACCCGCTTGGACAGGAGGTCCCGATCGTCGACCCAATACCAGTAACCACGATACTTCACTTGCACGAATGGGTCCGTTTGCCGCTCAGCGTTGCTGTGAATCGTGATGATTCGTGGGAGGAGCGCAGTTCCCTCCGCGCGAGTGGCCGGCAGGCCGATGGTGCGGTGCTCTGCGATATGCTCCGGAGGCACGGCCACTTCCATGGAGAGGTCAACGAGCACTTGATACGCGGAACGGGTGTGGAGCGCGATCTCTCTATCACTCTGAGCATCCGCTCCATACGTGACACGGATGTCCGTCGCCTCGGGGTTCAGACGCAACAGCTGCTTCACAGATGCGATATCCTGGACGGTCTCCGGAGTCAGACGGCGAGTATGAAACATCAGCATCGACGCTTCTTGGCCCTCTTTTTCTTGTTGCACTCTGAATCCCACACCGCCTGCGATTTGGATCTTCTTCAACAGCCGAACAACTTCGATGAACTCAGGATCGGCCGGATGCCCATGCATTCCGCCTTTTTCGTTTCGCAGACCGTTAATGGCTTGCACACTGACTTGCAGCATCACATCCACCGGCCATCCCGCCTCGATGAGAAACATGATCGAACCCGGAGGAAAGGGCGTCATCATCGTCCTAATGAAATCGGCTCCCGTGAGTGGGGAATAGGTGATCGTCGGTCGGTCGAGGTAGCGCCCACCAGCGTGAAGGTCCACAAAGTCTCCCAGCGCGCCGGGCGCGGTCTTGTTGCCGATCTGGCCACCGGCTGAGAGCGTGCCCTCCAGTTCATACCCGCTGATGACTTGCCCCACGTCCATAAAGACTGGTACATCCGCATAACGTAACTTGACGATGTTCAACAGAATCTGCTGCTTCAAGGATTCACTGATCGCCGACACATAGTCGAACCGATCGCGCCCGAGGGTGCTCGGACCGAGACTTCCGCAGCTGGCTATAAGCGGCAATGCCAGAACCATCGACACGAGCCAGGACCATCCGCACATCGGCTTTGTCAGTCTTCCCATAAACCAGCTGGGTCGTTTCATTTCCAATCCAGTCTTTTCGGTGGTCTGGTAAATTGGATTACCGTGCCTCGCGCATGTAGAGGCTCACCAACCGGGCGATCATGACGGCCAGATAGAACTGCCCTGCGATGGCCTCCACAATCGCCAAGCCGCGAACCACATCGTTGCCTGGCACGATGTCCCCATACCCGACGGTCGCAAGCGTAATAAAGCTGAAGTAAATGCCTTGTGTCAGTCCAAACGACTGAGGGGACAGTCCCGCGCCAGCGACCATGATCGAGCCGGGCCTGAGATCTTCGAGCCCCCAATACAGCACACCCAGGAACAGTCCAGCCAAGAGATATGCACTGAGGGCGGCATAGAGATGTTCGACTGTGACGGCTGACGCCCGCAAGACGAGACGGAGAGCGCCGAAAGCTGCGTAGAGCGCGATACCCGTCCAAAGCATGAGGCTCGCGGTTGACAGCGTCACGTGGCCGACCCGCAGGGATTCAGCCCTGAGAATGATCGCGACCACGAGAATAACCGGTAGAACCCAGCGGTTCTTTTTGGTTTCGAGCGGAAGAATGGCGGCCAGCAGATTCACACCGACCAACGCCTGGAGGAGCAGTAATTCGCTGGAGAGGCCGAAGGTCTTCACAACCGGCGTTGCAATAAGGGTTAGGAGAAGTGAATAGAACAGGAAGCCATAGCGGTGGCGAAGATAGGCTCGCCACCACTCTGAGAGGTCATTCAGTCCCACCCAACCGACCGAACTCCGCTGTGCCATTCCCGCTGCTGACCGGTTATTTCGCCTTCTTCTCCTCCGGCTTCACTGCAGCTTTGAACTCTTCCTCGGAAATTTCTTTAACCTCCGAGGACTGCAGCGTTACCGTGCTGCCGCTCTTCTCGTCTTTGAATGTGATGGCGCCCGCCTTGGTCTGGTCGATGTCCGTCGTGTAGTACAGCTTCGATCCCGCCGGATCATTTACCTTATAATAGGTGGTACAGCCGGCCAGGACCGCGATCAGTCCGCAGGCGACCCACGGGTTCACACGTGTTGCTTCCATCTTTTCCTCCTTCTTCAGTCCGACGATCTCTCATTTTCGATAGTGGACATCGTCCAACAGGCTCGATGTAAAGCTAACCGTTTGTCCGGTTTTGCAAGGTTTTATATCACAACTTGAGAGAAAATTGACTGGCCGATCGTCATGACGATTTCGTTCCGCTGCTCATCTCATCTATGAACCTGAGCCCGATGCCTTTTCTGTCCGGGCGGTGGTCGCACCTTCGTCGATCCAGGCGGTGAAGAGTGTATAAGCCACTGCGAGCACGACCGGACCAACAAAAAGCCCAACCATCCCGAAAGAGATCAAGCCTCCGATCACACCGGCAAAGATCAACAACAACGGAAGGTCCGCCCCCTTCTTAATCAAAATGGGGCGCAAAACATTATCGACTGGGGCAATGACGATCGACCAGACGAGGAGCACCGTCCCTGACGTGGAGTTGCCGGTCGCATAGAGCCAGATCACAGCACACAACATAATAGGGATCACACCGACCTGTACAACCGCTGAGATGAACATCACCAGGGTTAACAGGATGGCGAACGGTACCCCCGCAATGACCAGTCCGATTCCAGCGAGTGCGGCATGCACCAGCGCCGTTAGGACCACTCCGAGCGCCACTCCTCGAATCGCCTGGCCGGCCAGGTGCATGGCCTGTTCACCCCGGTCCCCTGCCAGTCGACGGCCGAAACTCATGGCCATTTCCGCTGCGGATTCCCCACCTGCATAGAACACAGCCGCGACAATCACCGTCAACAAGATCTGTGCGAGGAGCAAACCGAGACTGCCGATTTGTCCTGCGATCCAACGAATGATTCCGCCTAAATACGGTGACACCCGAGCCGCCATCTCTTCACGACTCAGCGCAGCAAATTGTTGCCAGCTCGCGGTCATGCGCGGACCCACGACGGGAATTTTCCCCAGCCAATAAGGCGGCGAAGGCAGCTTAAAGCTGGAAAGCGATGTCGTCCAGTTGGCAATCTCAGCGAAGTTTTCGACGAGAGCCGTGATGCCGATCGCGAAAGGCACGAGGAACACCGCCAGCAAGAGGAGCGTCATGAACGTGACGGCGAGCCACCGCTTTCGCCATAACCGACGTTCAACCATCAGCAGGATGGGCCAGGTGGAGACCACAATCATCGTCGCCCAGATCACCGCGCCGAGGAAGGGCAACAGGATCCAGACTGACGCCGCGATCAAGGCGAACAGGAACACTACCGCCAATGTGTCACGAGTGAGATCAGACGGACGATCTTTCATGGGTTCCCCTCTTTCCGATCGATGACGGCCAGATGCGGGATGTGCGCATGGCAGATTTCATAGCGCCGGCGCTCAAAACCACAAGGGCCGCATCCGCCGCTCGGTGGATGCAGCCCTCGGTTTCTCGGACGGCCCTGTTTGGGACGTCGACAAATTACTTGCCCGGACGGGAGCTCGTACGATTATTGCTCCGGCATCACGCAACTTACAGGCCCACCATCGAAGTGTCTTGATCAAATCGGCACAGGCCACTCCCGCATCTTCCCACCGAGTCAACGGCTTTCGGCATCAGTCGGTTGGTCATCATGCGTGACCTTCAAGAACGCATTCTGGGTCCGAATTCATCGCTCCTGGGAGGATGATCCTAGGCAACTTATGCAAACAAAGCAATACGATTGTTGGCTAGCCGGTCCGTTTCCCCTTCTTGAAAGGCCCGCACCCGTTCCGTATGGCGAGGGACTCGCAGATGAAGATTGGGGTCATCCACTCACTATGAACGAGGAATTTCGCTTGAATGGAACGAATGCTCAGGGGTGAAACTGTACGATGGCAAATTTTCGACGGCCGATTTTTAGTCGATAGGAACGGCCCGGTTGTAGCGACAATACCGTATTGGGATCGGTGTATTTTTGGTCATCTACCTCAAGCCCGCCCTGAATAATCAATCTCCGTGCCTCACTCTTACTTGGGAGAATATCTGTCTCGTTGACCAGGTCCACGACGCGGATATTGAGCACGGATTCTTCTGCCGAACTGAGTGCGATTTCATCGCTCACCTTCTTGGTGACTAATTCACCGCTAACCGCCAACTCACCAGGAGGGGGAGTAACCGTTAGGTTTCTCGTGAGGACAAGGCGCTTGTCTGGAACAGCCGGAAACTCCCGCTCCTGAAATTTCTGCTGAAAGGCCGTCCGCGCCTGTTTTCCAGCCTCTGCCGCGTGGTAGCGAGCTACGATGAGCTCCCCGAGTAATTGCTTCGCTTCCATTGGATGAAGCCTCTTGATGCGACCGAGATCTTCGGTGGTAAGCAGTTCGTAGTAGCGCATCATCAACGAATCGCTGATGGACATCAGTTTGCCGAACATCTCGCCGGGCGGATCCTCGAGCGCGATATAGTTCCCCACGCTCTTGCTCATTTTCTTGATCCCGTCCGTTCCTTCAAGCAAGGGCAGTGTGATCACTACCTGTGCTTCCTGGCCATAATCACGTTGAAGATCGCGACCCACCAATAGATTGAATTTCTGATCGGTCCCGCCCAACTCCACGTCCGCTTTGAGCGCCACCGAATCATACCCTTGAACGAGCGGGTACATGAACTCGTGGATGCTGATGGGCTTCCGATCGGCGTAACGCTTGTGAAAGTCTTCGCGCTCCAGCATGCGGGCCACACTGTAGTGCGCGCTCAGGTAAATCAATCCTTCTGCCGTCATCGTACTCATCCACCGGCTGTTGAATTCGACGGATGTTTTCGAGGGATCGAGGATCTTGAAGATTTGCCGTTCGTAGGTCTTGGCGTTCTCCAACACCTTGTCTTTTGACAAGGCGACGCGCGTTTCCGACTGTCCCGATGGATCGCCGATCATCCCTGTGAAATCCCCGATCAGGAAAATCACATGATGCCCCAGCTCCTGGAAGTGTTTGAGCTTGTGGATCAGCACCGTATGGCCCAGATGCAAGTCCGGGGCGGTCGGATCGAAGCCGGCTTTGATCCGCAGCGGGCGTTTCTCTTTGATGGAGCGGCTGAGTTTGGATTCGAGTTCAGCCTGCTGGATGACCTCCACAGCCCCGCGAAGAATCAAGTCGAGTTGACGGGATAGTTCGCTCATGTCACTTTCTTGGCCTTCTGCGGCTGTGACGTCGTCGGAGTAACCATGACCAACGCACGAATCTGCTCGAATTTCTTCTTACCGATCTCCTTCACCTCCCGCAGATCATCGATCGTTCGAAACGTCTTGCCGGCTTTGCGGTAGTCGACGATCCGCTCGGCCAGCACTGGACCGATCCCGGGAAGCTGCTCAAGCTCCTGCGCGTTAGCCCGATTCAGGTCCAGCTTTGCCCGTTCTTGTCTCCCTCCGGCTACTGAACCAGTCTGATGGGGGGAGATACCAAGAGGTGGTACGGACGACGCGGAAGCTGGCAGCCTTACGATCTCCGACGCCAGACTCGATTTCGGATCAGGGTCCGGTTGAACTCCGCTGTGCGCAGGCCGAGTCACTGTGTTTGGGACTGACCAGCCAATCCAGAACACCACTCCCATGGTGGCCACCAACATGCCTAGTTTGATCACCAACGAGTGCCACATTGGAATCAGCTTTTAGCAATCAGGGGTCAGCTGTCAGCTTTTCTTCATCGCTGATGGCTGACAGCGCGCTTCACAGCTTCTTTCTTGCCTGATGAATCGCCCGACCATCGACATCCTCGGCTGCTTCCATCAGACCTTCGGAGAGCGTGGGATGAGCATGGATCATTTCCGCTAGTTGCGAGACCCGAGCTCCAACCTGCATTGCGAGCGCCGCTTCATGGATCAGGTCGGCGGCATGGGCCCCCAAAATATGGACGCCCAAGATGGTTCCCGTCTTCGCTTCTGAGATCACTTTGAATAGGCCCGTCACATCCCCGGTCGCTTGCGCTTTTCCCAATCCCCCATAGCGGAATCGTCCGATCCTGAGCGTCTGCTCAGGCTGTTGCCCAGCCGCTTGGACTTGCTCACGAGCCTGTTGTTCCGTCAGCCCGACGCGCCCGATTTCTGGCAAGGTAAAGATTCCTGCCGGGATGACATCATATCGGACCGTGGTCGGATGTCCCATGATGTTCTCGACCGCGACCTTCCCCTGAGCCGAAGCGACGTGCGCGAGCATCGCCTTGCCCACGACATCACCGATCGCATAGATGCCGGGCACAGTGGTTTCCAACCGGTCGTTGACGAGGATTTCCCCTCTCCGACCGGTCTGGACACCGACTTGCTCGAGTCCGATGCCGTGGCTGTTCAACCCTCGGCCCACGGAGACGAGAAGTTTATCGACCGTCACCGTTGTGCCGTCTTTGAGATGCACCGTCACGGCGATGTCGGATCGCTCGAATTGGTCAATCGTCGTCCCCGTGTACAGCGTCACTCCCCGCTTCTTGAGCTCCCGCTCCATCGTCAACGCAATTTCCTCATCCTCGGTCGGCAACACACGCGACATGAGTTCCACCATCGTCACTTGAGTCCCCAACCCGCTATAGAGCGCGGCAAACTCGCAGCCTTCGACGCCCGCACCGACAATCAAGAGTCGAGAAGGAATGGCCTCGAGGTCCAACAGATCCTTGCTCGTCAAGATCTGTCGCCCATCGATCGGAAACTGCGGGAGATTGGGCCAGGACGAACCGGTTGCGATGATGATGGCGTCAGCAGAAAGTTGGCACTCCGTCCCATCCTTTTTTCTGACATCAATCGTCCGGTGATCACGGAATGATCCGGTACCTTCCAGCTGATCGATGTTCCACACCTTGAAGAGCGTGGCAATCCCTTTGACCAACCCAGCTACGACTTTGTTCTTGCGTGCGACCATCCGGGCCAGGTCGTACCGAGCCTGCCCAGGCAGGATGACTCCCAACTCGTCCGCCTTTTTCATTTTGTCGCCGAGTTCAACCACAGACAGTAGCGCTTTACTGGGAATACAACCCCAGTTCAAACAAACGCCACCAAGAGCCTGGTTTTCAATGACGGTGACGCGCGCGCCTAATTGCGCCGCTCGAATCGCTGCGACGTAGCCGCCAGGCCCGGCACCAAGAATGGCGATGTGCTTTGGAAGAGTCATAACCTCATCGGACTATTGCCGATTGGTTCAGACAATGCGCGATGCCATCGAACCTATTTTACAACGGTTCAATGTTTTTGGTTTTTGAGGAAGGTCTCGTACTGTGTTGCCGTCATCAACTTCTCTACTTCCCCTGGGTTTGAAAGCTCAACGACCGCCATCCAGCCTTTCCCATAGGGATCAGAGTTGACGACTTCCGGATGGTCTTTTAAATCGGTATTGACCTTCACAATGGTGCCGCTGATCGGCGTATAAATCGTCGAGGTGGTTTTCGTCGATTCCACTTCACCGATCTGCTGCCCGGCCGTCACCGAGGCTCCGACTTTGGGGAGATCAATAAAGACGATGTCGCCAAGGGCATCCTGCGCAAAATGACTAATCCCCAATGTGGCCTGCGTGCCGTTGACCCGAATCCATTCATGCTCCTGATGATACCGAAGATTTGCTGGAATCATACTCTCCTCTAAGTGGCCGGCCAAATAACTGTGGGCCTCACGCGACGAAATGGGCGTGCGGATCGTAGTGGCACAGTGCCCGTTTTGTCAAGGAACGACTGCCCCGTTCATCAGGACGAGCGGGGTGTGAGGTTGTTCTGACATTGCAGTCAGCGTCGTGGTAACTGCCTCTGGTATCATATCCGGATCCGATCGAGTGAGTGCCAGACCGAGCCAGAGGGGTCGCTCTCCCGTCGTCGCCTGAGCCAGCCGTTTCACGAGTTCCGTCCGACCGATCCCGCCTCCGGTCGAAGCTTCCGACTCTAGAAGTACTAAAGCATCGAATCCTCTCAGTCTGGTTTCGAGCAGGTCCTCCCCGTAATCGATCAGCGATGCTTTCGGATCCAGAACTGCGCTTGCATGAACAGTCATCACCATACTACGAGTCGACCGCTCTCGGCGTACCTGATCCCGTAATTGCCCGACAAATCGGAGATAGCTGCGCGTTTTCCACCCTGCCCATCTCCAAAATGATGGACTGGGGGGTTCTCCCTTGGTCGATGAGCCAAATTGCCGTTCAAACACAGCCCAGGACGTTGGGCTGATTTCCTCCGCGAATCCTTTTTTCATTCTGGCCTGCAAGACCAGTCCGTCGATGCCGGTTCGACATAGATCGTCGACGATACGGCTGACTGTTTGCTGGTATTCCGGATTGAGAACGTCCACCAAACTACTCGATTGTGACAGTAGTGCGCTCGGGCCTCGAACTGCATTGACCCACTCTGGGTTGGGAGACATCCAGGCCGCTTGATGGAGGTCCAGCCGAGCGAAGACAGCGACTCCTTCTGCGTGGGCGAGCGGAATCACGCGGCCCAGCAAATCGTCGATAAGCGGGACCACGGATGTTTTGAAATACACTCCTGTGGCGGGAGACCGATCCAGATCAGCCATGGATGTCCCGGCATCGATCAATAAGGTCGTGACGCCCGCCTTGCGCACCTTCGCGATCCAAGAAGAGAGATCTGCGATCCGGCTCCAATCAACATAGCTCACCGACAAGACGACCGAGCGCATCTCCGACAAAACAGCGGTCCCGCCATTCTGCATGAGGGCATCGAGCCGTCGGACGGCATGAGCTTGGTAGCCGGAGGCGGAATCGTTCGGCGGACTAGAAGCCCCTGCCAACGTTCGATATTCAGCGATTGCGCCTGGGACATTGCCCTGCGCTTCGTAGGATCGAGCCAGCCACCAACGGGCTTCACTGAGTCGTGGAGATTGTGGATTGGCCTCGATGAACCGCTTGAACAGTATCGACGCCTTGGAATATCGGCCTTGAACATAGGCGCGGTAGGCTTCCTCGAGAGACCTCGTCTGGGTATCGAGCTGCAGATTAATTCCGGATTCGACCGGCGGAATAGAAGGTGCAACGGGATAGGCAGTATGGTGGCATGCGGTGAGGGGCAGCATCATAAGTCCTCCGAACCGGAGTATCGCCCCTCGAAGATGTGTGAAGGTGACTGGCAAGACGTGTCATGCCCACTTGAGTGACGCTATCGAACGAGCTCCATTTCTGAGAAAAAGTACCCAATCTCGAATCGCGCCGTCTCCGGCGAGTCCGATCCGTGGACGGCGTTATATTCGATGTTGGCCCCATGTGCGGCGCGGATCGTCCCCTTCTCAGCCTTTGCCGGGTCCGTCGCCCCCATGATTTCTCGATTCTTCTTGATGGCGTTCTCGCCCTGCAGCACGAGAACAACGGCTGGCCCGGACGACATGAAGGTGCACAGGCTCTCAAAAAACGGCCTGGCCTTGTGAACGGCGTAAAATCCTTCTGCTGTTGCTTTCGACAGATGCATTAGTTTCATCGCGACTGGCTTGAGCCCTGCCTTCTCATACCGGCTGATGATGTCACCGATGACATGCTTTTTTACCGCATCAGGCTTGATGATCGCGAGCGTTCGTTCACTCATTGCTTGAAGTATTCCTCCCCTCTCAGTAGCCGAAGATGACCCAATGCAACGATCTCATTATAAGGATGGCCTACGGACCTTGCAAGAAGAGCACGGATCAGCTGGAAAATGTTCGAGCGAGTTCATGCGGTGGGAACACCCCTCGTTCAGTAATGATACCGGTGATGTATTCAGCCGGCGTGACATCGAAGGCGGGATTGTATACGTCGACACCGGCCGGGGCGACGGGATGACTTCCGTGGATGGAGGTCACTTCCGCTGGGTTGCGCTGTTCGATCGGAATGTCGTCCCCGGACTTGGTCTTGAGATCGATCGTCGAATAGGGTGCCGCAACGTAAAAGGGAATTCTGTGGGCCTTCGCCAACACCGCTACCGAATAAGTTCCAATCTTGTTGGCCACGTCGCCGTTGGCTGCAATGCGATCGGCCCCAACGACACAGAGATGAATGTTCCCCTTGCGCATCAGGGCACCGGCCATATTGTCGGTTATCAACGTCACCGGAATCTTGTCCTGCATCAGTTCCCACGCTGTGAGTCGTGCGCCTTGCAGCACGGGGCGGGTTTCGTCGGCAATGACCCTGATTTGCTTCCCCTGTTCCCACGCCGCTCTGATCACACCGAGCGCAGTACCATACCCGGCCGTCGCCAACGCGCCGGCGTTGCAATGGGTAAGCACCGTCTGGCCGTGTTTAATTAATTCTGCCCCGTGCCGACCCATCGCTTTACAGAGCGCAATATCCTCGTCAAGGATTGCCTGAGATTCAGCGACCAAGGCTGCTTTGATGGATACGATCGACTGACTGCGGAGTTCACCCAGTTTCCGCTTCATCCGATCGATCGCCCAAAACAAATTGACAGCGGTCGGCCTCGTCGCAGCGAGCTGGTCACAAATCGCAAGGACGGCGGTTTCAAATTCGCTCCAGACAGTCGCCTTCACCGCCTGCGCTCCCAGCGCGATCCCCATTGCCGCGGTCACTCCAATCGCAGGAGCCCCTCTGACTTTAAGGTCACGGATTGCTCGCACGACTGTTTGGTACTCTCGGCAATCGAGAAACTCGACGGACTCAGGCAAGCGGCTTTGATCGAGCAGGCGAACTGCGCCATCGCTCCATTCAACCGTAGGAACCATGTTGTCATCTTGTAGCGAGAATGAACCGAGAGTGCAAGGCCCAGCGAGATGAACCCCAATGGCACGAGGGTGACAGCTTACGGGTGAGGCAAGGAGAAATCAGGAACGTGCGCCAGCGCGTTTTCCATTCGAGACAGAGTGGAGGGGCTTCGGATCAAGCTTGGCCAGCTCTCGTTCAAGCATGGCTCGGATGAATCCGCTGGTCGTATAACCTTGTTGTTTCAGATTATCCAACTGTACTTTCAGGTCTGCGGGTAGCTGAATGACAATTCGCACGAGTTTTGAGGGCATACCCGACTCCCTTGGTAAGCCTGCACGTACGGGTGCGTTGTGAGGGCTGCACATGCTATGCCTTGCTAGCATTCGGTCAGATATGAATAAAATTGAAGCCTTATGCGTAAGGGCTCAACCTGGAGATGTGGAAACAGTGCCGAAAACCGTCATGGATGACCTTGATTGTACAGTCTGTCGGTGCATCTTTGTTTAATCTTGCCATCCGTCAACAACCCGTCTCCAGACTCGACTCCAATTGGCTTGTTCACAGCTCCACACACACGCTGAGAGCCGTATCGGTTCCAATTTTTTATCTCGGGTCCTATGAATTGAGAGCATGGAAGTTGACAACTTGCCTGTGATCCAGACTCCTCCGTCCTCGTCCGTGCGCAAGATTTTGATCCCTTGCCCTGAATAGGCCTGGAGAACTTTGGGGTTCGGGTGTCCATACGGGTTATACCTACCGGCTGACACCACGGCGTACGTGGGGCGCAACAAGGTTAACCATTCCTCATCGAGGGAACTCACTGCTCCGTGATGAGGCACCTTTACCACTTCAACCGATTGCATAAATGGTTGTCGCTCCGTGCGAGACAGAGCATCCTGTTCAACATCAGCGGCAAACAAAAATGAGTGCCTGCCGCACTCCAATCGGCTGACGACCGATCGGTTATTGAGGATGCTCCCGACCCTCCGAGTCGTCGCTCCGTTCGCGTGCGTCGATTGAACCATCGGCGGATTCAACACGAGAAGCCTACAGGGACCGTCCGCTACAATCTCTTGCCCCTCATGGGCAACGTGCTCCTCGAGTCCTTTCTCGTGTAATGAGTCGACAAATCGTTGATAGAAGATTTCGTCTCGTCGCTCGCCGGAGCCCCAGTACCTTTTGACAGGAACGTGTCGGATCAACCAGGTCAGTCCACCGAGATGATCCAGTTGGGGATGCGTACCGATGAGATGATCGATCGTCCGGATCCCTCGGTTCCATAGATAGGGCGCCACAACGCCTCGCCCCATATCAAATCGCTCGTAGGCCGCGCCACCGTCAATGACAATGACCTCTTTATCAGGCAATTCAATGACCGCACTGTCACCCTGTCCTACATCCAAAAATGTGATCCGAAACCAGTCCCCGTCAAGCCACAACCTGGGCGACCAGATCCACCACAGCAAGATAACCGCAACACCTCCGATGGCAACTCCTCGAATAAGCCGTCCACCACTGAACCAAACAGCCAGAGCGAGACATCCGTAAAACGTCACTATAGTAACGAGGGCCGGCGCCGCCACATGCCATTCTCCTCCGGGAATCGTGGCGGTGACACGGACAGCCGATATGAATCCGTCAAAGAGCCATTGCATCACTCCAGCCATTGGCAAGTGCATTTCACCAGCCATCAGCTGCCAGACGCCGGCACCCAAACCTAAAGGGACAAGCACGGCGCCGGTGATCGGCACTGCTGCGAGATTCGTGATGACGCCAAGCCAAGGAATCTGGTTGAAATAGAAAGCGACCAACGGAAGTGTGGCTATCGTGACCACGCCACTCATCACGATCGCATCCTGGCCCCACCGCAAAATTTTGCACGTGACAGGACGGGATCGTTCGTCAACATCGTCTGTCCGTGACTCACTCGACCACACCATCCATCCAGCGATCGCGAGTACTGACACAAACGACAGCTGAAATGAGATGTCGAACACCGCCTGTGGATCGGGAAGGAGCAGAACGAGAGCCGCTACCGCCAGAGCATGAAAGATGCGACGTTCTTGTCCAAGCCAAAGGGCCAACAGTGCCACCAACACCATGATCAAGGAGCGCAACGTGGCCACTTCTGCACCGGCAAGACAGGCGTAGCCGACGACCGGCACAATCGTGCCCAGTGCCGCCAGTTGGGTTGCCGTCATGTATCGAGAAAGTCGGAGCAGCCATCCGCCCGGTAACAGCAGGAGCCCTCGGCGGATTGCTACAAACACGACGATGGCGACCAGACCCAAGTGGGATCCAGAAATCGAGATCAGGTGGACCGTCCCCGTTACCATGAATTCGTCGCGGAGCGATCCGTCAAAATAACCACGGTCTCCAATGACGACTCCCAGATATAAACCAAGGGCCGGCTGAGAGAGAGTTTGGATCGCAGCCGTTCGAATGCGCCCTCGCCAGCGATCAATTTGATTCCAAATCGTCCACCGTCCGTCGGTCAAACCCGATTGCAGAACCTGAACCGCGTCCGCTCCGGTCACCGAGGCCACCGCATCAATACCCTGACGCTCGAGATGCGCCGCGTAATCAAATCCTCCCGGATTCGATGAGCCTGTTGGAGGGCGTAGGCGCGCGTGGAACCCAATCCGGTCGCCGTGGAAGACCTGCCGCTCCGGCGCCCGCCATGTCAGTCTGACACGTTGGAAAGGTCGCGATTCCGAGGTCCCCTCGTCTAGCCTCACGATCAGCAGCATGCGATCAGACGATTGTTGAACAGGCACTATGATCCGTCCGCTCACGTCCAGGACAGCCTCATCGAATTGAGTCGCACCGGGATCACGAACAACGGGCCCAGCCATCGCCGTCCAATAGACGATACCCGCCAGCAGGCAGGCAAACCACCACGACCTGAGACGAGTGGGAATCAAAGCGGAACGTTCGACGGCGACACTAACAAAAGCAACGAGCAGCAGTACGCAGGAGATCACCAGCGGGAAATAGGGAACCTGTGACCCGACGAGAAGTCCGGCGATGAAAGCAAAGGTGAGGGACGGCAGCATTGGCCTCCCTCACTTGAGGGGAGTGATGATTATCCTAGATGGGTTCGAACGACCTGGGCCAACTGATTCGCAACTTCCTGGATAAGGGCGTCGCGTTCGCCCTCAACCATGATGCGTAACAACGATTCAGTTCCTGAATATCGAACCAGCACCCGCCCGCTTCCGTTCAGACGACGTTCGCCCGCGCGGATCGCTTCCTCGAGATCCGGAACCGTATCAAGATTGGGCTTGTGAGACACCTGAACGTTGACCAAGACTTGCGGAACTGCCGTCATCGCTTGGGCCAGCTCGGACAAAGGTTTTTGCGTCCGCTTCATTAACGACAATACCTGTAAGGCAGAAACCAATCCATCGCCCGTCGTGTTGTGATCGAGAAAAATAAAATGCCCGGACTGTTCCCCACCGAAGTTGAAACCGTCACCCAACATCCGTTCGAGGAGGTAGCGATCTCCCACCGCCGTTCGGGCCAGCGTGATCCCGGCTTTTGAGAGAGCCAGCTCAAGACCGAAGTTACTCATCACGGTACCCACGACAGTCTGCTTCGCCAAGCGACCCTGTCGATGAAGGTCGATTCCCAGCGCCGCCATGATATGATCTCCGTTGATCACATTTCCCTTTTCGCACACAAACATGGCTCGGTCGGCGTCACCATCCAGCGCGATCCCCACATGAGCGCCATGCTCCAACACGGCTTTCTGTACAAGTTCGGGATGGACGGCTCCACAGCCAGCGTTGATATTCATCCCGTCAGGGCTGTTTCCGATTACCTTCACTGTCGCACCGAGCTCGCGCAAGATAGCAGGCGCCACTTTGTAGGCGGCCCCGTGGGCACAGTCGACAACCAGCGTGATGCCCTGAAAGTCCAGATCCTTTGGCAACGACCGTTTGACGAACTCAATGTAGCGTCCTTCGGCGTCGTCGATACGGAATGCCTTGCCGATCGCATCGGCCGTCGGACGGAGATGGCTGATTTCATTCGACACGATGAGTTGCTCGATGCGCGCTTCCATCTCATCTGGCAATTTCAGACCGTCATTTGAAAAGAATTTGATCCCATTGTCTTGATAGGGGTTGTGCGATGCCGAAATCATCACACCGGCATCGGCCCGAAGGCTTCTGGTGAGGAAGGCGATAGCCGGAGTCGGCATCGGACCGACCAACAGCACGTCAACCCCCATCGAACAGATACCGGAGGTCAACGCGGACTCCAACATATAACCGGAGACGCGAGTGTCCTTGCCGATGACGATCCGGTGGCGCCCGGCTCGACGCATGAAGAGATGGGCGGCAGCTCGGCCAAGCTGCATCGCAGTCTCACTCGTCATGGGTTCGAGATTCGCGACCCCTCGAACTCCGTCCGTGCCAAACAATTTACGCATGTTGGACTCGCGCGGATGCGTTGGCGTACCGCGTGATCGCCGCCGCCATGGCCACGACCTCTTTCATCCCTCTGACATTATGGACACGAAGAATTCCGGCTCCCTTGCTGACTGCAAGGGCGATTGCTGCTGCCGTCCCCCAAGACCGTTCTTCCAACGGGCGGCCCAGTACTTGTCCGATAAACGCTTTCATCGATACTCCAACCAGAATCGGTCGGCCAAACTGAGCAAAGGACTCAAGTTGTCCTAGCAACGTCAGATTATGTACCAGCAGCTTACCAAATCCTATCCCCGGATCAAGCACGATCTGGTCTTGTCCAATCCCTCGTTCTCTGCAGAACATGACGCGTTCCCGGAAAAATTCCGTCACCTCGCCGACAACGTCGTCATACGACGGAGCTTCCTGCATCGTCTTTGGCATCCCCCGCATATGCATGAGCACGACTCCCGCCCCCGTCGCCGCCACCAGATCCGCCATGGCCGCATCAGCCTGCAGTGCGGTCACATCGTTGATGATCACCGCTCCCGCTTCCAGCGCAGCCCGCGCCACTGTTGATTTCTTCGTATCGACTGAGATTGGTATGGTCACCGCCTTTGCCACAGCCGTCACGACTGGCAACAGGCGTCGGAGTTCTTCTCCCGCCTCAATAGAGTCCGAACCGGGACGAGTGGATTCACCTCCGATGTCCAGCAAGTCGGCCCCTTCCTCCGTGAGTTGAAGTGCATGGCGGACTACGGCATCCGTCGTCGCATACTTCCCTCCGTCGAAAAATGAGTCAGGAGTGACATTAACCACGCCCATCACCAAAGGGCGATCACTGACCCCGATGGTTCGATCTTTGGCCCGCAGAATCACGGATCGTCAACCCCGCTCATGAACCCGATAGCTCCTATTTGAATGGTAACCTCGATCTCGTTCTGCCCGTTTCATGCGCGCAAAAACACACGAGCAAGCCTGGGTAGGATTTCCTTCCAAACACGAACGGAAACTCTGTGTGTCTCCCCCAACTCCTGTGCCCCGATAAGGAGCTGCGGGATGACGGAATGCAGTGATTAGGCAGGTACGGTCTGAGACGTGGACTGCATGAGAATCTGATCAATCTCCGGCGCATCAAGCACTTCCTTTTCCAAAAGTGCTTCTGCCAATGCTTTTAGACTGCGCATGTGGTCAGTAAGTAGCCGTTTGGCCCGTTCGTAATTTTCACTCACAAGCCGTTTGATTTCGCTGTCGATATCCAGCGCAACCTGCTCGCTGAAATCGCGTTTCGTCGCGATTTCTCGCCCCAGGAAAATCTCTTCCTCTTTTCGGCCGAACGTGAGCGGTCCCAGTTTCTCGCTCATTCCCCACTCACACACCATTTTTCTGGCCAAGTCGGTCGCCCGTTCCAGATCGTTTCCAGCTCCGGTGGTGATGTTCTTCAACACGAGTTCTTCCGCCACACGTCCACCCATCAGAATGGCCAGCGTGTTGTAGAGAAATTCCTTCGAATAGTTGTGCCGATCGTCCGTCGGCAGCTGCATGGTCACGCCCAACGCACGCCCACGGGGAATAATCGTGACTTTGTGAACGGGGTCCGTGCCGGGAAGTAACTTCGCCATAAGAGCATGGCCAGCTTCATGATAGGCTGTAATCCGTTTCTCCTCATCGCTCAGAATCATGCTCTTCCGTTCGGCTCCCATGAGGACTTTGTCCTTGGCCATCTCAAAATCGACCAGTTCGACTTCCTTCTTGTTCTGACGGGCCGCCCACAAAGCCGCTTCGTTCACGAGGTTCTCCAAATCGGCCCCGGAGAATCCCGGCGTGCCACGAGCAATCTTCTCCAGTTCAACGTCCACGGCAACCGGCACCTTCTTCGTATGAACCTTGAGAATTTCCGTACGTCCGCGCAAATCCGGTCGGTTCACGACGACTTGTCGGTCAAACCGACCCGGTCTCAACAATGCCGGATCTAGCACATCCGGGCGGTTGGTCGCCGCGATCAAAATGACGCCTTCCGTGGTGTCAAACCCATCCATTTCGACCAGCAGCTGGTTAAGGGTCTGTTCCCGCTCGTCGTGGCCACCACCCAGCCCTGCGCCACGGAGTCGTCCGACAGCGTCGATCTCATCAATGAAAATGATGCAGGGCGCGTGTTTCTTCCCCTGTTCGAACAGATCACGAACACGGGATGCGCCAACCCCCACGAACATTTCCACAAAGTCGGACCCGCTGATGCTAAAGAACGGGACCCCGGCTTCTCCTGCAATGGCTTTTGCCAATAAGGTTTTCCCGGTTCCGGGGGGACCGACGATCAACACCCCCTTGGGGATACGGCCGCCGAGCTTTTGGAATTTCCTCGGATCCTTGAGAAACTCGATGATCTCTAGCACTTCCTCTTTCGCTTCATCGATACCAGCCACATCGGAGAAGGTCACTTTCTTCCGTTCTTCCGTCAGCATCCGAGCGCGGCTTTTCCCGAACGATAAGGCCTTGTTGCCACCGATCTGCATCTGGCGCATCAAGAAGAACCAGAGACCTAGGAACAGAACGAACGGTCCCCATGTCACGAGAAACGTAATGTACCAAGGGCTTTCGTCCGGCGGCTTCGCCTCAATCTGTACTCCCTTTTCCCGAAGGACTTTGACGAGTTCCGGGTATTCCGCAGAGTAGGTTCGAATGCGAGTCTTATCTTTGAGAATCGCGCTGATATGGCTCGCTTTGATAATGACTTTTTCGATATCGCCCTTGTCGAGCTTGGCCATAAAATCGCTGAAAATGACTTCTTCTTCCGGCGCGTGCGTCGGAACGCTGAACAGATTGAACAGAAGAATCATGAAGAGCCCGACCACGACCCAAAAAAGAAGGTTCTTTGCTCTGGAATTCATCCAGCTCTCCTTATAGGCAGCAAGCCTAACCAGCGAAGAAAACCGCAAACTTCGGTGATGTTAACACAAGGGTATTCCGACTGACAACCGTCCGGCCAAACTCTACTCCCGCTTTCCATCCATATCGAGCACCGCCAAATAGGGCAGGTTCCGGTATTTTTGCTGGTAATCTAGCCCGTAGCCGACCACATATTTGTCCGGGATGTTGAAACCTATGTAAGCCAACGGAACGTCGATCGTCCGGCGTTCCGGCTTGCTGAGCAGCGTACAGACCTTCACCGACCGTGGTTTGCGTTTCGACAGCTGTTTGACCAGGTATTGGATCGTCAGACCGGAATCGACGATGTCTTCCACCAGCAAGACGTCCTTTCCTTTAATGTCTTCGGTCGGCTCGGTTACCATTTTCACTTTGCCGGATGTCTTTGCCTGTGCCCCATAACTGGTGACGACGATGAAATCGACCCGCATAGGAATTCTGATCGCCCGGGCAAGATCGGCATAGAACGCATACGCCCCTTTTAGAATCCCGATGAGCACAAAGTCTTTCCCGGAATAGTCGGCCGTAATTTGCTTGCCAAGCTCTCGAATCCGGGTGCGCATTTCCTCTTGCGTCACAATCGGCCGACCGAAAAGTCGTTCCATCCTACAGCGCTCCTTCCCGTTGACCCGTCACCGTAACAACCAAACACCTGGTTGTCGAATCACGCAGAACAAACCGATCGTCCTGTCGTTTTCCAACAACCCAGAGAATTCCTTCAGGTGCCACCACAAGCGGAATGTCCGCTCGTTCTTCCCGTCCAACCTTCAAATCAGTAAACAGATCCTGGAGTTTCTTGGTGCGCCCTCTCATTCCCTTTGGACAGAAACGATCCCCCGCTTGCCACGTCCTTACAAAGAGGGGCGTCGAGAATCGATCCGCGTCAAACAAGGCCCGATGAACCGACCGCTCCAGAGGCAATCGCACTGCCTCATCGCGCGGCATGAGTTGTACCTGAAATTGATAATTCCTTCTACCCCAGTACGCTACCGAAGGAACGGTCAAACGGCATGCCTCGGTCAAGCCTCGATCCTCAGCAGACACACCTGTGAGACGCCCGTCTCGAGAACGGGAGAGTTCGGCGTAATCTTGCTTCTGAATCAAAGTGCCGGATCGCAGCGTCAATCGATTCCCCGATTGTCCCTTCAGAAGAAATCGTCGGACGGTTTCGATACTGTCCAAGCCGGAGGCCCGCTCCTGCTCATCGCAATCCCGAAGAACCCGACGGATCAGCCGCCGTTGTAACGCCACAGGAAGAACCGCGATCCCTTGCCGGTCCAATCGCAGACGCCCTTCGTCACTCTTGCTCACGACCAACGACATCAGCCCATCTACCATCTGCTCCAAATAGGCTTCCTCGTCTCGAAGCAACTCTGCATGCCGCTGGAGCACACGGACAGCGGCCGGATTCAGCCTTGCCAAGGCCGGCATGATCTCCATTCGAATCCGATTACGGCGGTATAGAGGCTTCTCATTGCTTGAATCAGATCGGTAGGGCACCCCCTGTTGATCGAGATATGTCAGGATGTCTTTTCGAGTCGAGGCCAAGAGAGGGCGAACGATGAGGCCCTCCCGCTTATACGGCATCCCGGCCAACCCACTCAACCCTGCCCCTCGCAACATCCACATCAGCATCGTCTCAGCTTGATCGTTCGCCGTATGCCCGACAACAATCCGGTCAACCCTCAGATCGCGGGCGATCCGTCGCATGGCGGCATAGCGAACCTCTCGAGCGGCGGCCTGCAGCGAAGAAGCTCGAGATTTCTTGGACAACATCGGCCGTTGAACCAGAAGAGGGATTCGTCGTTCGTCGCACCAGGTGCGAACGAATGATTCATCTCCATCCGATTCCTCTCCACGTAGACCATAGTTAAAATGGACCGCCGTCAGAGAGAGGCGCCAGGACTGGGCCAACCGATGGAGCAAAGACAGCAATGCCATTGAATCAGGTCCCCCCGACACAGCCACCAGAAGATGCTGACCAGGCAAGAACAACGCTCGTTCCCTGACCGTTCTGACCATTTCGTTCAGAAGGGCGGGACGAACATTTGGCGTGGACGTTTTTTTGTTGATCGTCGTCTCCATCGTCATGCTTCCTGCATTCCTTCAGGAAAACGTTTGAGGCTAAGCCGTGCCTGTTCGACATCGCGGGTGATTTGCTTCGACAGCTCGTCCGCGGAAGCGAACGCATGGTCATCTCGCACTCGCGCGACAAATTGAACGGTAATTTCTTTACCATAGAGATTACACGACTGATCCAGCAGGTACACCTCAATCAGACGCTCTCCCTCTCCAAATGTTGGTCTTGTCCCAATGTACGCAATCGCCTCATACATCTGCGCGTCATAAACGGTCCGCGCGGCATAGACTCCGTCCGGCGGCATCACGCGGTGGAGTGGAAGGCGGAGGTTGGCGGTGGGCCACCCTAAGGCTTGTCCTTGCTGAGCCCCATGAACGACCGTACCTCGGATCCCATAGGCGCGCCCCAACAGCACCGCGGCTCGTTCCATCTCTCCTGCCTGAATAAGCTGACGAACCCGCGTGGAGCTCACCACCGTTCCTTCAACCACCACCGGCCTGACTGGATAGACCTGAAATCCGTACTGGCCGCCGAATTGAATGAGATCAGCGATACGACCGGCCCGCCCATTCCCAAATGCAAAATGTTCACCGACAAAGAGTTCCGCCAATTTGAGTTGCTGGTGCAGGACGCGATCGACGAATTGCTCTGGTGTCATCGAGGCAAAGGCCGGAGTAAATTCCAGCAAGACAACTTCATTGATCCCGGCAGCCTCAAAGCGAGCCAGTTTTTCCTCCGGACTGGTCAGATACAGCAGTTCGACGTGCGGAGCGAGAACTTTGACGGGATGGGGCTCGAACGTCAACACGAGCGCCGTCCCCTGCGATTTGCGAGCCGACTCCACCACGGTCTGCAGCAACAGCCGGTGGCCGAGATGGTGGCCGTCAAAATTGCCGATGGTGGCGACAGGATGGGCACGTGGACTGGCGTCGGAAAGCCCACGCGTCACTTTCAGCATCGTGGTCAGTGTAGTAGCCGGGCTGCGTCTTTGGCAAAGTAGGTGAGGATCACATCCGCACCGGCCCGTTTGATCGCGAGCAAGGATTCCATCATGGCACGCGATTCGTCGAGCCATCCGGCTCTGCCCGCTGCCTTGACCATGCTGTACTCCCCGCTCACCTGATAGGCGGCGATTGGCAGCAACGTCTGCGTTCGTGCGGCCGCGATGACATCGAGATAGGGCAGCGCCGGTTTGACCATGACAATGTCGGCCCCTTCTTCAATGTCGAGGGCGATCTCATGCAGCGCCTCTCGACGATTGGCCGGGTCCATTTGATACGACTGCCGGTCGCCGAATTGCGGGATGGAGAATGCTGCGTCCCGAAATGGAGCGTAAAAACACGACGCAAATTTTGCCGCATAGGACATGATGGGAAGTTCGGGGAATCCTGCTTGATCCAGCTCGGCTCGAATCGCCCCCACCCGCCCATCCATCATATCGGACGGAGCCACCATATCGGCACCCGCTTGTGCATGCGTTCGCGCCATCGCGCGAAGACACTCCAAGGTTTCATCATTCAGAATGCGCCCATCCCTGACAATCCCACAGTGACCGTGGCTGGTATATTCGTCGATACAGACGTCGGTAACGACCAGCAAACCTGGCACCTGGTCTTTCACCGCCTTCACCGCCCGCTGTACGATCCCGTTGGGATCGAATGCGGAGCTTCCTCGTTCGTCCTTCTGATTCGGAATGCCGAAGAGGATGATCGCTGGAATCCCCAATGCTTTGATCTCGCCGGCTTCCTTTACTAAAAGGTCGATCGAAAGCCTGAACTGGCCCGGCATTGAGGCAATCTCTTCCCGCCGATCCTTCCCTTCAACCACAAACAGCGGATAGATGAAGTCTGCCGGCGACAAACTAGTTTCACGAACCATTCTTCGGAGCAACTCGTGCTCCCTCAGGCGACGCAACCGCTGAATCGGAAAGGCCATGGTGTTATTTTCTCGGTAGATTCGTCAGAAACACGACGAGATCGCGGACTGAGATCATGCCGACCAACTTACCGTCCCTCGTCACACCCAAATGGCGAATATGGGCTTGCGCCATGAGATCGTTGGCGTCCAACAGCGTTTTATTTTCTTCGATCGTCAAAATCGGAGCGGACATGATCTGCTCCACATTCGTCTTGGTCGCATCGGCTCCTGCTGCGACAATCCGGCGCATCATATCCGTATCCGTGAGGATACCGATGATCTCCCGCTCATTGGTGACAAACAGGCTTCCGATGCCGCGGTCGCGCATGATGCGAGCAGCCGTTTGTGCATCCGTGTCCCGTGCCACTGTCACGAACTTTTCTCTCGGCACCATGAATGATTTCACTGGAACCATGAATACCCTCCCTCCGATGATCAGAACAGATCGACGACGGACATATTATCGCGATGTGGTCATCCCCACACCGACTCCTTCACTATAATGCTTTGCAATGGCCTCTGCCAGCGCCGGCACCGTGTTTTCAGTCGGCACGATGGCGACGGCTAGGCCGTATTCCTCAGCGGTTTTCGCAGTAATCGGCCCGATGCAGGCAACCACGGTGTGGCCGATGAGGTGTCGGGCTGACTCGGCGCCTCCGAGGAGTTCGACCAGGTTCCGCACGGTCGAGGAACTCGTAAACGTGACAACATCGATCCGGCCCTCTCGAAGTTGCTGCTTGAATGGTTCTATATCCACATGTGGCATAACTGTTCGGTATACCGGAACGACTTCGACCCGCGCGCCCAATTCAAGGAGCTGATCCGGCAAGATTTCACGAGCCACTTCTGCACGAGGAATAAGGATTCGACTCCCTCGCACGCCCACCTTGCTCAAGGCTGCAATCACCCCTTCCGCCTGATACTCAACCGGAATGACATCAGCCTTCAATCCGTATCGTCCAAGTTCTTGGGCGGTCCTGGGCCCGATACACACGATTCGGAGAGTGGCAAACGTGCGCGCATCCTTTCCAAGGGCCTGCACACGCTGCATGAACGGCTTCACACCGTTCACGCTGGTGAAGATCAACCAATCAAACTGAGTGATTCGGCCGATGGCCTCGTCGACAATTTTCCACGTGTCGGGCGGGACAAGGAGAATAGTCGGCAGTTCAACCGGTTCTGCCCCATATGCCATAAGCAGCTGTGAAAATTCCACGGCCTGCTCTTGAGCCCGCGTCGTCATGACACGTTTTCCAAACAGCGGCCGCTTCTCGAACCAGTTGAGCTGCTTCCGCAGGCGCACAACTTCCCCGACGATGATGACAGTTGGTGGTTCGAATCGGGCCGCTTCGGCCTTTCCCACGATATCCAATAAGGTTCCCACGATCGTCCGCTGATCGGCTCTCGTCCCCCAACGCACGAGCGCGACCGGAGTATCAGGGGCACGTCCTTCCGACAGTAGATTGGCCACGATCGTGGAGAGGTTTTTCATCCCCATCATGAACACCAGCGTACCCGACATACCGGCAAGCTTCGGCCATTCCAACAAAGGAGAAGGTTTCTCAGCATCTTCATGACCAGTCACGATCGTGACCGTTGAGGCCATGGTTCGATGGGTGACGGGAATTCCTGCATAGGCCGGGACAGCCACCGCCGCAGTCACCCCCGGCACGACCTCGAATGCCACTCCGGCCGCTGCCACCGCTTCTGCTTCCTCCCCTCCCCGGCCAAAAACAAATGGATCGCCGCCTTTCAGCCGAACGACAATTTTCCCGGCCCTGGCCCGCTCGATGAGGACGCGATTGGTATCCGCCTGGTTTTGGTACTGTCCTCGTCCACGCCGGCCCACATAGATTCGTTCTGCAGTGGCCGGAACGTAATTCAACAAATCCGGATTGGCCAGATAATCGTAGATGACGACATCAGCACGCTCAAGGCATTCCTTCCCCTTAATGGTGATGAGCCCTGGATCACCGGGTCCCGCTCCGACCAGAAATACCTTTCCACGTCGCATTGATGTCGTCATGCCGTCCCGTAGATCGCTTTGAGAATCTTGTCCCCTCCGCGAGCCAGCAATCGCTCTGCCAGCTGTCTACCTACGTCGCTGGCATGCTCGGTCGTACCTTCCACGACGTCTCGAATCATCTCTTTGCCGTCCACGCTGGCCACAAGTCCTTCAAGCCGCAAACCCGTTCCGCTGACTGTCGCATGCGCAGCGATGGGCACTTGGCACCCGCCTTCGAGTCGATCCAGCAACGCTCGCTCCGCCAATACCGCCACTCTCGTCAAGGGATGGTCCAATCGACTGAGCAACGAACGGACCAGGACGTCGTCCTGCCGGCCTTCGATCCCCAGCGCCCCTTGACCGATCGCGGGCAGACTGATGTGCGGATCGAGATACTCCGTAATTTCGTGAGTCCAGCCGAGTCGGCGCAGCCCCGCAACTGCCAGCACGATGGCATCGTAGTGGCCTTCCCGCAGTTTCCTGAGTCGCGTGTCCAAATTGCCCCGCAGCATTTCAATCTTCAAGTCCGGCCTCGCATGAAGGAATTGCGCCTGACGTCTCAGACTGCTCGTGCCGACCTTTGCCCCGTGTGGAAGATCTTTAAACGTACACCCGGTTCGGCTGATCAGCGCGTCACGGGGATCCTCACGCTGAGGAACGCAGAGGATGGCCAGTCCTTTTGGCAATTGGGTCGGTACATCCTTCATGCTATGGACGGCAAGATCGATTTCACCGGCCAACAGCGCCTCTTCAATTTCCTTGACGAACAGTCCCTTGCCTCCGATGTTCGCCAGCGGAACATCGAGAATCTTATCTCCGGACGTTTGAATCCGCCGCAAGGTCACCGTGACCTCTGGCGCAAGTGCTCTCAACCTGGCCTGCACCCATTCGCTTTGCTGCACCGCCAGTTTGCTGCCTCTCGTCCCGAGAACAATGGTGGAACGCTCAGGGATCGAGACGACCATGGATTCCTTTCATCGAGCCGGCTCATGGTACGGGGTACGAAACGTCGCGGGTCGATCCGACCCCGGCAACTTCTCGGCTCCCTCACCGCCCGACAATCGCACGCGATCAGTAGAAGGCTCGCCTAAAATACTACGATAGGATGACGACACCAGGAGAAAGCTGATGAGGCCGAGGATCGAGAGTAAGTACACGACCAAATCCCACCGGAATCGTTCTTGCCCTCGATAGTCATATCCACACCGCGGGCAGTCCGGGAGAGACCCATAGCCGAGATACGTCGCTCGACATTTGGGACAGGTGAACAATTTCGGCGAAGCATTCTCTCGTGTCCTGACGTTCCTCCACAGCCGCGCGATCAAACCCGACATAGACATTACTTCCCTGTCCCTCGTGGGTTCTGGATAATTGATGGGGATCTCAGACTTTCAAATCGCGGTTCGTCGTCCCCCTTTTCGTGGTCCGACTCAGCAGCCGATGAAGAAGAGAGCCCATTCTGGTCCGAAGATGAGGTCTCCCCGAGGTTAAAGAACCGCCTGGCCGCCTCCACAAACGCAACACCATCGGATGAGTTGACCTCGGTTTTCAATGTCACGAGCGTACTGTGAATCAGCTTGTTCACGATCGTAGAGGCCATGCCTTCGACCAGCTCTCGTTCCTGGATCGAAAGATGAGAGAGCCGTCCGAGTGCCTTCTCTAATTCAACCCGCTTGATGTCATCCACACGATTTTTCAACGCCACGATGGTGGGAGTGACCTCGAGTGATTGGAACCATTGCCGGAGCACTTTCACTTCCTCGCTCACCATCTGTTCGGCCTTCTCCGCTTCGCGCAGCCGATCTTCCATATTTTGCTCGACTCTGAGTTTGAGGTCGTCGATATCGAACAAAAACGCGTTGTCCACATGGCGAACCGACGGATCGATGTTGCGTGGAACCGAGATATCGATCAAGAACATCGGACGATTCATACGTTGCTTGACCGCTCGTTGCACATCGTCGCTGCCGATGAGGTAATGCGCCGCCCCTGTGGAAACAAGCACGATATCAGCCGATGCCATGTCTTCTCCGAACTGTTCGAACGGCACCGCGGTGCCGTTAAACTTGTCAGCCAATTCCAGTGCATGGTGAGGGCTCCGCGTGGTTACGCGGACATGTCGGACGCCGTTGGCCACAAAGTGCCGTGCGGCCAGCTTCGCCATCTCACCGGCCCCGACCAAGAGCACGGTTTTCCCGGAGAGGTCGGAGAATATTTTTCTCGCCAACTCCACTGCGGCGTAACTGACCGACACCGCCATCTCCGCAATCTTCGTATCGGTCCGGACCCGCTTCGCGACGGAAATGGCCTTCTTCACGACCTTGTTCAAGATCACGCCGGTTGTCTTATGGGTCAATGCCACCTCGAACGCATCCTTCAATTGGCCGAGGATCTGAGATTCGCCGACGATCATGGAATCGAGACTCGCAGCGACGCGGAACAGGTGGCCGATCGCACGATCTCCCGAATGCCAATAGAGATGCGGCGTCAGCTCCTCGGAAGGCAGCGAAAGATGCGCATCGGCCAGAAATTCCTGAATGCGGCCGTACCCCGCCTCAATGTCGTCGACCACCGCATATACTTCGACACGATTGCATGTCGAAAGCAGCAGACCTTCCCTCACACCGGAATAGGAGCAAAGCCTGGCCAAGGCTTCACCCAAGCGGCTTTCGGGAACCGCCAGCTTTTCCCGCACTTCCACCGGAGCTGTTTTATGGCTGAGTCCGACGACAACAATGTGCATGTTAAGAGACCGGTCCATAACTCTTCAGCACGACACCGACAAGCGTCAGAATGACTCCTGCAAATCCAATAATGGTCAGATAGGCGGCCCGCTTCGCGCGCCAACCCACCGTCAGCCGTCCAACGAGCACAGCGAAATAAAACAGCCAGGTGACCAGGGCCCACGTTTGCTCGGGATTCCAGCTCACATAGGATCCTTGAACGAATTCGGCCGAAATCGCGCCGGTGATGATGCCGAGCGTGAGCAGCGGAAACCCCATGACAATCGACTGCTGATTCAATTGGTCCAGGAAATCCAACGCGGGCAGCTTCGAATACAGCACGTTAAACCGTTTGGACTTGAGAAGACCGTCCTGAATCAGATACATCACACCGGCTACGAACGCCACGGCAAATCCGACCGTGCCCAACATGCTCAAGGTCACATGGACCCACAAGGTGCCAAACATTGGCCTGAGCGTGGGGGCGGTATCGGGGAGCGCAGCCGCTGAGACAAGGGAAACGAGCGCGAGCGGGACAATAAACGAGCCGAGCACGTGAATCCGATGGCGAAACTCCACTGCGAGAAACACGAGGACGAGCATCCATGAGAAAAATGAGAGGGCTTCATGGAATGTCGGTGGTGAACCTCCTGTTGCTCCCATCATCCGGGCTACAATAGCCACGGTGTGCGTGCAGAAACCGGCCGCGGTGATGCCGAGAGACACAGTGGAGAGCGCTTCAGCACGCCGGAGAAGATAGGCCAGAAATAAGACAGTGGCGCCAAAATAGAGCGCCATCGTCACCATAAAAAACACGGCGGCCATCGAGGTCTATCCCCGCAACTTGTAAGGACAAACTGATCAGTCTTTAGGAGAGGAATTATATCGATGGTTCGAGAAGGGAGTCAACCAAAGTCCCGAAATAACGGCGATCGACCGTCCGGATCAGCCCGATTCGGCACCCTCTACGTGGTGAGCACGCCCATTGGCAACCCGGACGACCTCACCGTTCGTGCGCTCCGGATTTTAAAGACTGTAGCCCTGATCGCGTCGGAAGATCCGGTCGTAACCCAGACTCTCCTCGCACATCACCGCGCCACCGGGACCGTTACGAGCTATGGGCCTCGGAATCGTGATGAAAAAATTGCCATTCTCCTGAATCGCCTCAAGAACGGCTGTCACGTCGCGCTCGTATCCGATTGCGGTACACCCGTGATCTATGATCCGGGATGCCGATTGATTCAGGAAGCACACAGAGCGGGAATCCCGGTTCGGTCCGTTCCCGGTCCATCGGCCTTGACCGCAGCCGTCGCGATTTCCGGCTACTCCGGAGACTCGGTACTCTTTGAGGGACACCTGCCACGGTTGAAAACTTCCCTCACGAAATTTTGTTCAGGACTTCGAAATGAGCGGAGAACAGTCGTGGTTTTCATGGCATCCGAGAGCATTGCGCCCATGCTCATTGCCCTCGCACGGACGCTTCCGACAAGGAGGGTGACCATTGCCCAGAACTTAACGAAATCGGGGGAAAAGACGCTTGAGGGAACACCCAGCACGCTGTTGAAACACGTGCGGCGCTCCCCAAAGGCAGACACCGTGACCGTTGTGATCGAAGGTTTGTCCTCGCATCGTCGACCCACGCGACGATCGGGGCATAGCAGTCCCGCTTAACCTGCAGCGCTCTTGCGGATGATCACCCGATGCACACGGTTGATTTGTTCCTGGGAGAGAATCGTGTGGCCTTCGTTGCGAACACTTTGAGGCACGTTCCGGATTGGGTCTCCATCATCGAGAAGTACGGACAGAATCTGCCCCCCCTCCATCGTTTCCAACTTCAGTTTGGTTTTGACGAAGTTGTAGGGGCAGATCACGCCTCGGAGGTCCAACTCCACATCTGGTTGGATGGATCCAGTTGAGTCCTTTGGTGGGAGGGAGTCGTGGGTGTTTTTCATCAGCGTACAGCCCAAGCAGTAGTCTATCTTCGCCTGGATCCTATCAAGGAGACGAGAACCTCGCAAGGATTGTCCTTCCGAGGAAAAAATGGCAAAAAAAGGGGCAGCTGACGCTGCCCCTTCTCACACATCACGATGATGCTACTGGTGGTTTATTGCAGACCCTTTACAAGATTCGGCTTGGCAACGTCCGTGCCGTAGTCCGACTTGTTCTGGACCTTGGTTTCAGGCGCAACCGTCTGGTAACCCCACCCTGGCTGCGGTTCACAATTCCAGCACGGCGCAGCACCGGTAAACTCAGAAATGCCGGTTGTTACAGTTCCAGTGGCGGTGCCGGGTAGCACTCCTCCGACCGGACCACCTGTGACACCACCGCTGTTGGTTTCGATTCCACGCTCGGTCATCGGATTGGGGCGCTGTCCCAGCCCACCGAAGCCAGCCAGTTTCTCGTTGGCACGAAGCACCGACACCTCACGGACGAGCTTGCGTCCTGTCCCGAACTGTTGAGTGGACGTCGTCGCTTCGACAACTTGTAGCGTGACATCGTCACCAGCTTGGAGAGCCTTGATGGCCTCCATATTTGTCTTATCATCCAGATACACGGTCAGAGAACTCATGGCCCCAGTTCCAGCCCGTCCTTCATCATGCGAGCTTCCACCGGTCTCTAAGTGCATCTTGTTCCCAGGAATATCGACGGCGAGAACTCGGCCATAGATCGTCTCTGGCTGAGATAGTCTCTCGATGAAATTGGTCCGATCGAATGTGGTTACCCGAGTGGAGGACCCTGAAACATCTCCGACGCCTGCGCCGACGCCCATCCCCTGTTGGTTGGACTGTAAGCGCTCCTGGGCCATGGCCACACTCACGGAGCCGACAAGAAGAAGTGCCGCTCCTAGTGCCAACACGTTACGCATGTGCTGCCTCCTTGTGAGTTAGAGAAATGGATAAATGACGGACGACATGAAGATGAGGATACTCAACGAAACTTTTAAGGATTTTCATCATGCTAGGCGGCGGACTATAGGCTACTGTTGGGCTCATGTCAAGGGGGGTCGACCGCCCCTCGTGCGAACAAGTTCATCCCTTCCGATGTCGACAATTACAGCCCCCAAAGCGCTCATCTGGTAGCCTCAAAGGATGGTGCCCGGAGGGAGGGTCGAACTCCCACTCTCTTGCGAGAACCGGATTTTGAGTCCGGCGCGTCTGCCAGTTCCGCCATCCGGGCATAAATCTCATAAGGGGGCCACTTCTAACATGAAGTTCCTGATGGGTCAATCGGCCGACTCCCCCTTCCCTTGGCCTAAAATCGAGTGTTACAATCACGCCACTTAACTCACGTCTGAGGAGGCCAATACACATGTCTGAAGTGCAATGCGTGACCTGCGGACAGTCCGGAGAGGCCATTACCGAAACCCTCTTCATGGGGCGGTTTGAGGCGGACATTAAGGCAAAGGTCTGTCGGCCTTGCTGGAAGAAATGGGAAGCGATGCGGGTCATGGTCATTAATGAGTATCAAGTGAACCTGGGGGATGAGAGCGGCAGAGAACTCGTCAAGAAACAAATGAAGGCCTTTCTGAAATTGGGGGAACAAGCCGACACATCCAAACTCGAACAGAATTATCGACCACCGTCTGGTACGTGACCGAGGCCGCCAACGTTTCTCGACAGACGTGCGATGTTCAACACTTCACATGAAATTTCTCCTGCGTTCTCGCAGGCTTCGTTGACAGTCTCATTTCAGAAGTGCTAGATTGAAAGTCTTCGTGGGCCCCCGGTTCATCCTCTACGCCAGAGAGATCGTGACCATAGGGCAGAGAGAGATAGTGTGACGCCATGATTGCGCAGATGCATTTGAAAGGGTTGATGTTCGACCCGTACAATAACGCTTATATTGTCATCCTGCGCGATGAGGATCGTTCCGACATCCTTCCGATTTGGGTAGGAAAATCGGAAGCCGGCTCGATCAGCCTGGCTCTGGAAAACGTCGCCCCGCCCCGACCAATGACCCATGACTTCATGAAGTCGATTCTCGACGCCTATGATGCGAAGATCATCAGCGTCGTCATCACAGACCTTTCCGAGAACACGTACTTCGCCAAGATCCACATGATGTACGAAGACTCAGAATATACCGTGGACTCTCGCCCCAGTGACGCCATTGCTCTTGCGCTTCGCTGCAACGCGCCGATTTTTGCGAGCGAGACAGTGATTCGAAAGCAGAACTCGGAAGAGCTTGAACAGTGGCTTGAGAACCTGAAACCGGAAGATTTCGGAAAGCTGGATTCCTGATGAGCGACGCATCGTCTTCCCTAAATCACGATTTGATTGAGTTCAAGGTCGATCGCGTCGTCGACGAAACGGCGACAGACACGAGGATCGTGGTGTTGACGCGTGCAGGTTCTCCGACCGATACGTTCCCGATCTGGGTCGGAGCAGCAGAAGGCTCCGCGATCAAGCTGGCGATGGATACGATGGTCACTCCGCGGCCGATGAGTCATGACCTGATCAAGAGTTTTATCGAACATTTAGGAGTTGTTCTGCGACGCGTGGTGATCACTGACGTCAAAAGCAGTACCTACTATGCGACGGTGTATCTCGAAAGCAAGGGTGTCGAGCGGACGGTCGATGCAAGGCCGAGTGATGCCATCTCGCTGGCATTGCGCGTTCATTGTCCTATTTACATTACGCAGGACGTGCTGACACGTCGCAGCAGCAGCAACCTCGATGCGTGGCTCGCAAAGATGGAGTCGAAGAACCTCGGAACGCAAGAAGTCCAAGAAACCTGATTCACTCGGAGCAAGGAGCGAGCGTACACAATGACAACGTATCTGGAAAAACCGGCGAATGTGCAAGAGAAGTGGTACCTCGTCAATGCAGAAGGAAAAACATTGGGCCGCTTGGCTGCTCGCGTCGCCGGCCTCCTGCGCGGAAAACATCGCCCAACGTTTACTCCAAACGTCGACCACGGCGACCACGTGGTGATCGTGAACGCGGAGAAAATCCAGTTGACCGGTGACAAAATGCAAACCAAGTTGTACCGGCATCACAGCGGTTATCCGGGAGGGCTCAAGACGGCGACGGCCGCCCATGTCTTTCGGAAAGACCCGACCCAGCTCTTGACCAGAGCGATCGAGGGGATGCTTCCCAAAACCCCGTTGGGGAATCATATGGCGAAAAAACTCCGTGTGTATGTCGGCCCAACCCATCCACACCAGGCCCAACGGCCGGAAGCCATTACGTTGTAAACAACAGGTCCTAATCACGCGTGTGAAGAAGGAGGCGTTCTAGCATGGCAGTGGCTACTCAGTACGCAACCGGACGAAGAAAATGTGCGGTAGCCCGAGCCTGGGTGACCGGGACGGCAGGCGATATTACGATCAATGATAAACCGCTGGAGCAGGCGTTCCCGCGTTTGACGTTACGCCAGATTATCCAATTACCACTCGAGATCGCTGGCGTCGCCGGAAAATATTCCATCAAGGCGACGGTTCACGGGGGAGGGCCGACTGGACAGGCCGGTGCCATCAGACATGCCATCGCCAGAGCCCTCGCGACTATGAACCAACCGCTCCGCAGCCCCCTCAAGAAGGAAGGGCTGCTCACCCGAGATTCCCGGGTCAAAGAGCGGAAAAAGTACGGTCAGAAGGGTGCGCGCAAACGGTTCCAGTACTCGAAACGATAACGGCAGGAGCCAGAGCGAGAAAAAGGGAAGGCTCCTGGCCTTCCCTTTTTTATGCCCGCAGCTATAAGTTGGGGGTTATCAGATAAGAAGGAAGACAGATGATGACAGGGGCTTTCCAGCAACACCGCGGCGTTGAACGTGGTCTCCCCCCGGCCATGCATCACGTATCATGCGTGACGTCTTCGAAAAGAGATGCGGGAACGCAGTGGGAGACCTTTGGCAGAATCTGGAAACCGCTATGAAAAAGTTTCGAATTGCAATCGCAGGAGCGAGCGGCTATGCAGGCGCGGAACTCGTCCGTCTCGTGGCTCTCCATCCACACTTCGAGTTGGTGGCTGTTACGTCAGAAAAGTCGGCTGGCGCAGCCGTTGCCTCCGTCTTTCCCAGCCTCGCTGGCCTTGTGGTACACACGTTTCAAGCTCTCACACCTGAGACCTTGGCAGAACGAGCCGATGCCGTTTTTCTGGCACTCCCCCATACAAAATCTTTGGACCCGGTCGCAGTTTCCGTCAAAGCAGGCAAGATCGTCGTTGATCTTAGCGCCGACTACCGGCTGAAAAATCCACTGGTCTATGAACAGTGGTATGAGACCCCTCACACCCACGCTCAATTGTTGAATGAAGCCGTCTACGGACTTCCGGAGTTGTATCGGTCTGCCATCGCCAAGGCGAAGTTTGTCGCTTCACCCGGTTGCTATCCGACCGCAGCAGTCCTGCAATTGGCACCGCTTTTCGCCCGGGACCTCGTTCAGCCCAATACCGTGGTTATTGATGCAAAATCCGGGATCTCCGGTGCCGGTCGAAGCCCTGCGCTCGCCTATCATTTTCCAGAAGCGCACGAATCACTGGAGCCGTACAAGATCGGCCAACACCGCCACACTCCTGAGATCGAGCAAGAACTCACCGGGCTATTGGGAAAAGCCGTGGGCCGGTCTGGCGGGAGTGATTCATCAGTTACCGTTGCCTTTACGCCGCATCTTGTTCCCATGAACCGGGGAATTTTGAGCACGGCCTATTGCAAATTACGCAATCCGCTGAAGCTCACCGACCTTCGGTCCTTGTACCGCGACTTCTATAAAGGGGAGCGATTCGTCCGCGTCCACGAAGATATCGTCCCCAATCCGCGTTATATCAAAGGGTCCAATTATTGCGACCTTGCTGTCTTCACCGATGATCGAGCCGGCTGGGTCGTGACCGTTGCAGCAGTGGACAATCTCGTCAAGGGAGCCGCGGGCCAAGCGATTCAAGCGATGAACCTCATGCTTGGTCTTCCTGAGGAAGCGGGGCTTACCAGTCCTGCTGCCTACCCCTAGACCACGCCCGTTTCCTTTTCCACCATGCACCAGCCGTCTTTTAGGAAATCTCCTCGTCAGGGCGTCACGGCTCCAGCCGGGTTTAAGGCAACGGGCGTACACTGCGGAATCAAGAAGGCCGGCCTCCTCGATTTGGCCTTGGTGGTCTCGGAGCGGAGCGGCCCGATTGCCGGCGTATTCACCCGCAATCGGATCGTCGCCGCCCCGGTCATCCTCGATCGTCTCCATCTCCGACATAGGCGTGGCCGTGCCTTCATTATCAACAGCGGCAATGCCAATGCCTGTACCGGCCCTGCAGGCACGACGACAGCTCGACGGACGGCACAGCTGGTGGCCAGGGTGCTTGGTGTTCCTCCATACGAAGTCTTTGTGGGATCGACTGGCGTCATTGGCCGTCCCCTCCCATTCACCTGTATCAGGGACGGGATACCGAGGTTGATGAAGGAACTTGGCGCTCGCGGAGGGCACCTGGCGGCTCGGGCCATTATGACGACAGACCTTCATCCCAAGCACGTCGGGTTACAGACCAAGATCGGTGGACGGATCGTGACCATTGGTGGAATGGCCAAGGGATCGGGCATGATCCATCCTGATATGGCCACCATGTTGGGCTACCTCACGACGGATGCGGCGATCACGAGGTCCGCGTTGCAGCGTGCCTTAACGTTGGCCGTCGACAACTCGTTCAATTGCATCTCGGTCGACGGCGACACCAGCACCAACGATACCGTGCTCTGCCTGGCCAATGGACTCGCCGGCAATCGTGCGATCTCAACTGGCACGTCAGACTTCCGCCGATTTGTTCAGCTCCTGACCAAGACCTGCGAAACCTTGGCTCTGGCAATTTGTCGTGATGGAGAAGGCGTGACGAAGGTGGTGAAGATTGCCGTTTCCGGTGCTGATACTGCGAAGCAGGCACATCAGATTGCCCAAACTGTGGCAACGTCGAATTTGGTCAAGACCGCTCTGTTCGGCGAGGATGCCAATTGGGGTCGGGTGATGGCTGCGATCGGGAGGGCCGGCGTTCCTGTCATTCAGGGGAAAGTCGATATCTGGTTCGACGGAGTCGCCATGGTCAAGCACGGCGTCGGACTTGGCCCAGCGGCTGAGAGGCGGATTGCGCAGGTCTTCAAGCAGAAAGAGTTTACGATCGCCATCCGTCTCGGCAGCGGAAGACACCAATCCCACATGTGGACAACGGATTTGTCGTACGACTATGTGCGCATCAACGCGAGCTACAGGTCCTGATGGGCAGAGCACCAGGAACCTTGCAAACTCCCAGGTAGTATGCTAGCGTGCCAAGGCTTTGGGCTTGTAGGTGATAGCCTCCGCCGAGTTGAATCCCGCATCGGACGGAGAAATTTTTAAATACACGTCAGCGTCACGTGACGCTGCGGGGCTTGAGAATAAGGGACATGTTTCCCTCGCCTCCTTGAGTGAGGCGCTCTGCAAGCCTTGAGAGGAGGTGAAGGCATGGGAGTGGTTTCAATCAAGGAATTATTGGAAGCCGGCGTCCATTTTGGACACCAGACCAATCGATGGAATCCAAAGATGAAGAAATTTCTCTTTGGAGAACGAAACGGCATTTACATCATCGACCTTCAGCAAACGGTCGCCCGAATGGATCAGGCCTATGCCTTCGTCCGTGATACGGTCGCTTCCGGTCAGCCCGTTTTGTTCGTAGGCACAAAACGGCAGGCCGCCGAGATTTTGGAAGAAGAGGCCAAGCGGGCCAATATGTTTTTTGTCAACCAGCGCTGGCTGGGCGGGATGCTCACAAACTTCCAGACGATCCGCCGTAGCATCGACAAGATGAAAAAAATGGAGACGACGCTGCTTGATCCCGCGCAGCACGGCTTGACCAAGAAAGAAATCTCTCAGATGCAAAAAGAGATCGTCAAGCTGCAAAAGTATTTGACGGGAATTAAGAACCTGCGCGGCCTTCCGGGAGCGGTGTTTATCCTCGACACGAGAGTCGAGCACATTGCCGTGATGGAAGCAGCCCGCCTGGAAATTCCGGTCATTGCGATTGTGGATACGAACTGCGACCCTGACCGCATCACCTACCCCATTCCCGGCAATGACGATGCCATTCGCTCGATCAAACTCATTACGTCCCGCATCGCTGACGCCTGCATCGAAGGCGCCCATTTGCGCGCGCAACGAGACGAGGCCGAGTTTCAATCGGCTCCCGCCGGCGATGCCAAGCAAGCTGCCATGAGCCTGGAGAGCGTACCAGCATCGTAGGATCGGGCACACGGGCGGTCTACCATCATCAACCGTTGAATAGAGAAGGGCTCTGGCGCATGGCAGGATCAAGTCAACTCGTCAAAGAACTACGGGAAAAAACAGGGGCCGGCATCCTCGATTGTCAAAAAGCCCTCGCGGAAAACGGCGACAATATCGAGAAAGCCATCGACTTTCTCCGTCAGAAGGGACTGGCGGCCGCTCAAAAAAAAGCCGGCCGGGAAACGAACCAGGGCCTCGTCCACGCCTACATTCACATGGGCGGGAAAATTGGGGTATTGATTGAGGTCAACTGCGAGACCGACTTCGTGGCTCGGAACGACGAATTCAAGACATTCGTGAATGACCTGGCGCTGCAGGTTGCCGCGGCAAAGCCGTCGTACGTCAAGCGAGAAGAAATTCCAGCATCCATTATCGACAAAGAGCGCATGATCTACGAAGCGCAGGCCAAGGAAATGGGAAAACCCCCGGCTGCCTGGCCGAAGATCATCGAGGGGAAACTCGAAAAATTTTATCAGGAAAGCTGTTTGATCGAGCAGGCCTTTATCAAAGATCCTGCCGTTACGATCAAGGATCTGCTGTCCCAGAAGATTGCCAAGATCGGTGAGAACATCAACATCCGCCGGTTTACACGCTACCAGCTAGGCGAAGTATGAGCTCTGCCAAATACCGGCGCATCCTCCTCAAAGTCAGTGGAGAGATGTTGGCTGGTGAGCAGGGATACGGCATCCAACCCTCCGTCCTCGAAGGTCTCGCCGAGGAAATCGCCTCCGTTGTGGCGCTCGATGTGGAAGTCGCCGTGGTCATCGGTGGAGGCAACATCTTCCGCGGCATTGCCGCGAGCGCCTCAGGCATGGAGCGCGCATCCGCCGACTATATGGGGATGCTGGCGACGGTCCTCAATGCACTGGCGTTGCAAAACGCGCTTGAACGCAAGGGCGTCATGACGCGCGTGCAATCCGCGATTGAAATGCGTCAGCTGGCCGAAGGGTACATCCGACGCCGGGCGATCCGCCATCTCGAAAAAAAACGCGTCGTCATCTTCGCTGGCGGGACGGGCAATCCGTACTTCTCGACTGATACGGCGGCGGCGCTCCGGGCCATGGAGATCGGGGCACAGGTCATCATGAAGGGCACGAAGGTCGACGGCATTTATGATGCTGATCCGGTCAAGAACCCGTCGGCCAAAAAGTACACCGAAATCTCCTTCCTCTCGATTCTCAACCAAAACCTCAAGGTGATGGACGCGACTGCGATCAGCCTCTGTATGGACAATCAACTTCCATTGATCGTATTCAACCTTAAGCAGAAGGGCAACTTTAAACGGGTCGCGACCGGCGATCCGATCGGCACGACTGTTACGGTCGCATCCCGTTAACCTTCGCCGGAGTCTTTATGTCAAACCCCGCAGCGATTCGCCAAAAAGCGACCGAAAAAATGGAAGCGACGATCGATCACCTCAAGCATGACTTGGCCGGCTTGCGGACCGGACGCGCGTCCGTTGCACTGTTGGACGGTGTTCGGGTGGATTACTACGGTACCATGACACCGCTTAAACAGGTGGCTAATCTGTCGACCCCGGAAGCCCGGCTAATTACGATTCAGCCGTGGGAGCCGCAGCTGATTAAGGAAATTGAAAAAGCGATCTCGGCATCCGGGCTCGGTATTACTCCATCGAACGACGGGAAGATCATTCGTGTCCCCATCCCCCCTCTCACGGAAGAACGGCGGAAGGAGCTGACCAAGATCTGCAAGAAACACGGAGAAGACGCCAAGGTGCATATCCGCGGGGTCAGGCGGGATGCCAACGAAGAATTGAAGAAATTGCAGAAAGATGCGAAGCTGACAGAAGATGAGCTGCGGAAAGGCGAGATCGACACGCAAAAGCTCACCGATCAGTACATCCAAAAAATCGACGACGTCATCAAGAAGAAAGAACACGACATCCTCGAAGTCTGAGCAACTGTAATTATAGAAACCGGCTTCACCAGCGTGCCGACCACATCGACGTTTTCCCCAACCTCCGCCACGATCGATCTCTCCGCGCTCGGCCATAATCTCGCTGCCGTTCGACGGTGCCTGAATCCTGGATGTGACATCATGGCGGTCGTCAAGGCCAACGCCTACGGTCACGGAGCGATCGACATCACCCGATCCCTTCTGCGTCACGGGATTCCACGATTTGCGGTTGTCTCTGTTGATGAAGGCATGGCTCTCCGGCAAGCCGGCATCAACGCCCCGATCGTCGTCTTAGGCCCCCTGTTTGCCGAGCAAATTGCCGACCTCTTGGCTCATCAACTCACCCCGGTGGTGAGCGATCTCGGCATCATGCCGGTCTTGTCCGAGGCTGTTCGCAATCTGAGCACGGCCTATCCGTTCCACATCAAAGTTGAAACTGGTATGGGTCGTCTTGGTCTGCGGATGCGGGATGTTGACTCGCTGATCCAGACATTTCCGCCCAACGGTCCGCTCCAGATCGAAGGCTTGATGACCCATCTCGCCGACACAGATGGGATGGAAGACGCCGCCACGGAGGAACAGCTGTCGACGTTTCGTCGGATCGTGCAGCAGATCGAACAGCGAGGATTGCGCATTCCGTTGATTCATGCCACGAACAGCGCTGGCTTGATCCGATTCCCGCACTCGCATTTTTCCCTCGTGCGCCCAGGGATCATGCTCTACGGCTACCACACACTTCCGAAATCCGTGCCGGCTCCCGCATTGCAACCGGTCTTGTCACTGCACACGACCGTTGCCCAGATTCGGACGGTCGAGCCAGGGGGAACCGTCAGCTACAACAGGACGTTTGTGGCGAAACGTCAATCGCGCATTGCCGTCCTTCCGATCGGGTATGCCGACGGATACAACCGACGGCTGTCCAACCGCGGGATGGTCCTGGTACATGGACACAGGGTTCCTGTTGTCGGGCTCGTCTGCATGGACATGATGATGGTCGATGTGACGGCAGTTCCCGGAACTCAAGTCGGAGACGAGGTGATACTCATCGGCCGGCAGGGGCAGGAGGCGATTTGGGCCGATGAGCTCGCAGAGTGGACGGACACCATTCCTTACGAGGTGCTGTGCGGCATCGGACCTCGCGTCCCGCGGGTCTATCACGCCCTGTGATCGCAGTCCGACCCGTCAATATATGACTCGAATGGACACACCGCCCGTGTGCAACGTGGTAGAGTAGACCCCGTTCACTGGAGCCCGCACGCCTGTATTGCCGCTAATAGTCCGTTGCTCGTAGAGTGACGCTTGATAAGAGACATCCAGGCCGACCGCTTTCGGTTTGAATCCGCCAATTCCAAGCTCCCCGCATCGCGTTAACCCGAAAAACGACCCATATTCTTTACACAAGACACCAACTCCGGTTGAAATTATATTGACGTCGGCCGATGGAATGCCTGGATTGAAGGTCGCGTCAGGCACCTGGTTCTGCTGGTTCGTATACCCTCCGCGAAGTGTCACTTCCCATTCTGGGAGCGATGGAAGTTGCAGCCACCGGTACTCGGTGCCAACCATGACGGCATAGGTGCTCTGCCAGTTCTGAGGTTGAGGAATCGTCACGCCATTCGCCAAGTGGACGTCGAGATTTCGAACTGATTTCCAGTCAACATAATCCACATCCAGTTCCAGCTTCCATTCATGACGGTCTGTCCGGACCGGCCACAATGCCACCGCTCCTGAAATGATCTGCGGCAATACCAAGGTGGCCGTCGCATCCTGCACTTTGGTGCCGTTGGCTAACAACGCTCCGGTCAAGTGCAGCGTCGCCTGACTCCGATACACCACAGCCACGTTGGCTACGGGTTTCCCTTCCCCATTCCGTAATGCCGTATATAAGAAACTGACGTTGAATCCGGCGGCTGTATCCTTCCCATAGAGTTCCATTTGCGAGCCGGCGGGAATGCCCAGCCCTCCCGGCCAGATGAACTGTTGTTCCGCCTGCCCCTCTCCAAATAATCCGCTGAACGTATAGATGTCGGCCCCAACGCCAATCGAGAGATCGTCGAATAACCTGTAGGCGAGCGTCGGTTTAATATCCAGCACCGGCAACGTACTAAAAGTCGTCGTATTGCGAAACGGCCCGTTGTCCGGCCATCGGGTGATTGAGCCGAAGGGGACGGTCAACCCTACGCCGGCGGTGAGATCACCGAAGGCCGTAATCCCGAGATCCTTGAGGTTCGCCGTGACGTAGGTGTGGGAGGGAGGGGGCCAGGCGAGGCTGCCGTTTCGATCGCCGGTCGCAGTTGCCCCTGTCGTGCCGGTAAACTGCGTCGTCCCGCCGGAGAGCAATACACCGGCCATGATCTGGACTCCAGGTAATTGAGTCATGCCGGCAGGATTGTAATGGAGCGCTGATGGGTCGTCTGCTTGCGCAGCAAAAGCATTCCCCTGCCCAGATGCCGCCGTTCCTTGTCCCTGAATCCTCGGAACCTGAGCCGAGCTCGTTTCATAACCTACGGCCCAAATCATCATTACTCCAACAAGGCAGACGACTCCTCTTCCTGCTGACGAAATACCACTCATCGCCCTGTGACTCCAACGCGTTTTAGTTAAACTGTTCGATTTACAACAGACACACGATACTGACGACAGGGGAACAAGGAAAATTTCTCAGGTAGGCTTGAACCAGCAGTCTATCACCCGGTGCAATTCGTCGACATCGAACGGCTTGAGGAGATACGCCTGTGCACCCATGCCGATCGCACGGATGGCGAGGTCTCTTGATCCCGAAGCAGTCACCATCACAATGGGGAGTTGTTGGTCCCACTCTCGAATCTGCCTCAACACCTCTAAGCCATCGATTTGCGAGATACCAATGTCCAATATCAGACCTGAAAATGAATCGGTACGCACGAACTCGACCGCTCGAATTCCGTCCGCAGCCTCTCGCACTTCGTAGCCCTTGGCCGTCAGACGATCATGAAGGAGCTGACGGATACCCGCATCGTCATCCACAACAAGCACGCGTTGTTCGACTTTCCGAATCGCATCTCGTACGTTATGAGCCGGCGGCGCGATCGGAATCGTGAAATACAGTTCGGCTCCATGGCCGAACGTGCTCCGCGCTTCGATCGTCCCTCCATGTAACTCCACCAACGTACGGACAATCGACAGTCCAAGCCCCAATCCTTTGCTCCCCCTGCGTGTTTCTTTGATCTTGAAGAACGGGTCAAAGATCTTGTCAATAAATTCCGGCGGGATCCCCGGGCCTGAATCTCGAACCGACACGCCCGCCAACGCCTGATCCTTCTCCTCAACCATGACGACGATGTGACCCTCATCGGGCGTAAACTTAATCGCGTTCTGGACGAGATTGATGGCGATCTGGATCAGGCGATCCCGATCACCACGTACGATGAGCGGGGCAGACGGATAGCGCACATCCAGTCGGTGCCGTTTGACCTGGGCGAGCGGGCGCAACTGCTCGATGGCATCGGCCACACACTGTCCAAGATCCGCGTCGGCGAGAACGAGATCCAGCCTGCCCGTTTGAATCCTCGTCTGATCCAGCAAATCGTCGATCATACGGATGAGTCGATCCGAGTTGTCCAACATCCTCGACAAGTATCGCTGCTGTTTGTCATTTACTGGACCAGTCAAGCCATCCAACAGGTTTTGTAGAAACCCTTTGATCGACGTCAGCGGGGTTTTCAATTCGTGCGAGACATGGGAGAGAAACCGGGAACGTATGCGATCAGCCTGTTCCAGTTCAGCCGTTCGTTCCCGGACCTTCGCCTCGAGCCCCACATTCAGCTCTTCGATCTGCTGATAGGCCGATGCGTTGTCGAGTGAAATCGCGACTTGCGTGGCAATCGTCGCCATAAGCTCCAGATCATCCTGTGTCAGGCTATCCTCCTGCATGCGGTCCACGGTTAACGTGCCCAAGATAGGATCTTTTGTCTTCAACGGCACTGCGATCAAGGCCTTTGTCTTCGTCAGCCCAGCTAATTGCTGACTCACAGGATGCAGTTGCTCGATTACAGCCTGCACATTTCCGATGAGCAGAGGTTGTCCCCGCAACAGGACCGTTCCTTCTGGGGAACGAGGGTCGGTCACCAGGATTTCGCACGAACGGACAAACCCCTCGATGTCTGGAGAAACCCCGATCACGCGAGCGTCCCGCGAGACTTGGCGAACGGGGTCAAAAAATGAAATCATCGCCCGATCATAGTGAAGCTCCGTGGTGAGCGATGTGAGGACCTGTTGCAGTAGAGCTTCGCGATCAAGCGTCGAATTAAACAGCAATCCGGCTCGATGCAGCGCCGTCAGCTGGTTGACCTTTCGACGGAGCTCCACCCGCGTTTGCTCCTGTTCCAGATAGGCTTCACGTAACTCTTCATGCCTGGCCTCGACAAACTTGACCTGCTCGTGAATCACCGCTTCACGCTGACGCGCCCGTCGCCGCATACGGCGGCCGGTGACCACCCAGGCGACGAATCCCGGCGATAGTGCTATCCCCACTTCTTCAGCCACGCCGAGAAACGAACGGTGCAGATGGAGATAGGCGAATGCTGCAAGTCCTCCGAGCATGCTGGCGAAAAACCATACCAGCTGTCCGCTGGATCGTTCGACGCGGTTAGACCTCTCGTTGCCGCTGGCATTGAAGTAAGACGGGAGATCCGTGGAAGACCGTTCATGATCTGAGCGGTTTCCTGGAATTTGCCCTTTCCGCGGTGACATGGTTGACTCAACATGTTGCGGACTTTCCTGACGCAAGACTGTCTCCGTTCGAAGCCCTGACTTGTTCGGGCAGTCACGTCTGGGACAGCGGTCTTCCGTCCGGCGATCTGATTTGGATTGAGACGCTCATGCGGCGATAAATCACAGAAGAGTCTTCTCACCCGGGCGTATCGGGTTTTAGAACTCCACACAATGTCCCATTCACACCACTGGTCGCCTTCAGCAATGCAGGCATGTTCATGAATCTGTGCCGCCGGAAGGCGGTGCACTCGTTCCGGCACGGCCGACAGCAATCCTTGCGCAGCCTGGCAGCGTAAGTAGGCACACCGTTTCCGATAGGGTCCGAACTGTCGATAGGCGTGCTCCGTAAATCGCATCGTCAGCCGGGCTGAGGTGCCTGAGATCGACTTGACATCACATTCCAATGACCCAGGGGCATACTTGTTCGCAAAGTACGGAAACATCGTATAAATGGTGGCGAGAGGAAACGGCCGCGCCAAAGTCTGCATGATCGGCGAGGCCTTTTCATGCCCTGCAACAAACGCGAAACGGGGATCGCCCGACAGTTGCTCGCAAAATTCGTACAGATAAGCTGCAAACTCACAGGAGTAACTATTCCAACGTCTGCCGAGAAACGCTGGTGTCACGTGATAAACAGGATCCTTGATCCGTTCGTTGAGGCGCCGGCAGAGTTCACGAATAGCCTGGGTACCAGCTGCCCCACCTCGGCGCTGTGCCACGGAGCGCTCGAGGTGTTCCACCATCGGCCAGATCGCCATGCCGCTCAGATCGCGGATTTTCTCTCCTCGTTCAGTGGAGCCGAACGGCCGAAACTCCATGAATGGCCGTTCCAGGATCGTGTGTTCCTTTTCGAGGAGCCACCGTTCACTCATAATGCGTGCTCTTTACAAAAATAGGATTCCTTATAAAAGAGGCCGGCAGACAATACACTTCGAAGGGCTTCCGCGTCAAACAGCACGTGGCGGGTGCTCAGCGCGCCATATGCAAGGCTTTGAGCCAATAGGAGCCGGAAGAATCGAGACTCGATTAGAGCTTAATTGACCGAAACAGAGACTTTAACCATTCTTCTGAACCAATTGATATTGCACTGATATAAATGGCCATCAAGGAGTAACACGTCTCAATGTATCCCGTCGCTTCGGGATAAATGCAGAAAGAATGAAAGGATAAAGATAGGAAGGGTAATGGCCGGTTTATGACGGAGGACACTCGCTCATGTGCGGACTTTCCGCTTGAGGTGTCGTTCGACGCTCGCGACTTTGCTGGAGAGGCGGCCCGAATGGCCTTTGCGATAATCGACCTTGATCGTGCAGGAAATACGGGAACAGTCTCGCTTCATCCGTTCGTAACACTGCCGCACGACACGGAAGACGTCGTCCCACTCCCCTTCAAGCACCGTCCCCATGGGATTGAGCCGATAATCCACACCGCTCTTGTCGATGATATCCAGCGAGCGCGCGACGTACTTGCCGACACTTTCTCCTTTGCCCAGTGGCGACATGCTGAATTCGAGTAGAACCATGAAGGCTCGCGCTCCTTTGCTTATGATTTGGTGGCTGCCGAGGCGCTGCCGTGTTTGGCCCGCTCTTCGACCCACACGTTCGGATATTGCACTTTGCCGAGCAAGCGAAAGCCGTCCAATGCCTCGCGCAAGAGGGCGCGTCGCTTTTCCACATCTGGTTCATTGGCTTTTGCCTGTTCGCGCAATCGACCCAACCAGTCGACGAACGCGGCAAATTCCTCGCCGAATATTTTTTCAAGGTCTTCTTTGATGAATCCCGACAAGGCCGGCGCCATGCCGCTGGTGTTGATGGCTACGCGCACATGTCCGCAGGCGACGACCGCCGGCATGGTGACTGTTGAGGCCTCCGGTTGGTCCACAGACCAAAGCAGAAACTTTTTCTGCCGGGCTAGAGCCAAGAGATTCCGGGAGAACTCCTTATCACCCCGAATCGTATTCAAGACCAGAATGGCGTTTTCCGAATCGCTCTCGCGGAAATGCCGTCCTCGATGGATGACTTTGGCCGACGCCGCGAGCTGTTTCAGGTTGTCATGCAACGTCGGACTGATCACAGTGACTTTTGCGCCTGCTTCGAGCAACCGTTCCGTTTTTTCCGCCGCCTCTTCGTCGCCTCCAACGACCAACACGGGCCACCCTCGAACGTCGAGTGACAACGGAAAACCTGGATTCGCCACCATACTTCTTCCTCCTCGATCAAAAGAAAATACTATTGTACAACAGCCTCTTTCGCAGCGTAAACCATGCCCTCCCCTTTTCTTCGTCAACCCGCTATAATGCGCCCCGTCGGAACCATGACGATCAGCCCTCTGGAAGGATCTCCCTGCAATGGCAGGATACAATGTGCGGACGCTCGGCATGGCCGGGAGCATTATCGGATTGGCTGCGATCGCAGCCTGGCTTGGCCTCGCGCATAGTTGCGACCCCCAGACCGGTGAGCCGGTCATTGCGGGGCGTGTCCTGATTACACAGGCGCTGGCCGATCAGGTCCGTCCGACGGACGTGCTCTTTGTGATTGTGCGGAGACCAGGAGGAATGCCGAGAC